>QWCU01004669.1_pt1 | contig 20267 bp, 8 predicted proteins | sample 1972601 | NCBI WGS metagenome assembly QWCU01 (sample SAMN09866700, study PRJNA288562) | Human vaginal metagenome isolate pre2_vaginal, whole genome shotgun...
ATAAATATTTATGACTTGCGCCGATACTTCCCCACTATTTGCCCTGTTTCTAAGATTGCGAACGGCAGAATCCCATTGACTTCTAGGCAATCCCTCCTCAACAAGCCCAGCCGATGCATACACGTTGTAAAGATATTCCGTATTCGCACTATTTGCGATTGATGCCAATGTGCTCAAATCCGCGGTAGATAGCGCAAAACGAGGAGTGGCAAGAAGACGCATAAGCGAATTTGAGTCACTATGGTCTTGAACAACTCTTAGCAAACTCAAAACGTCTTTAACTGCAGGCTTTTCAATAATCGAAGAGTAGCCAACTATGCTTGTGCGAATCCCAGCATCCTCCAGTTTTTGAGCATATTGCGGCATTTTTGCTTTACTTCTAAAAAGAATTGCAAGTTGCGGCTCAAGCGGATTTTCGCCATATTTTTCAACGATTTTCTTAGCGAAGCGCACAACTGCATCAATTTCTTCGCCTTGATTTGGCATGAACAACGCACCAACAGTGCCATTTGACGCATCCTCTTTTGGCTTTAAGGTTTCCACTTGCACTTCGCGATCGTCAATGCTGCTAAATCTACGACTTGCGTTTTGCGTTGAAGTATCGCCATTTTCCGCGCGCATTGGCTCAGTTAGCGCGTTTGCAACTTTTAGTATAAACAGCGAATTTCTGCGCGTAACAGTTAGCGAATATTTGTTTTGCGCGCTTATGTTAAAGTCTTGCTCAAACTTGCAAAAAGCTCCAGTTGAAGCGCCTCTAAACGAGTAGATTGCTTGGAACGGATCGCCTACTGCCATAACATGCGTGCGATTCCCCTCTGCAGCAGCATTACCATAAAACAGCGTATTTATAAGCATTGCTTGCGTTGTAGAAGTATCTTGATACTCATCTAAAAGAACTTGCGAATATTGATTCCTGTATTGCGCACAAATCGAAGGGAAATGCGTAACCAAATAGTAAGCTGCAATCGTAAAATCGCTAAATTGCGCCATGTTTACGCGCTTTTTTTCGGCGTCAAATTGTAAAACAAGATCTAGCAAAATGTCTCGTTTTAGGCAAGCGTTGTATAGATTTATGCAAAATTGCAAGCACGAATCATCCCAATATTTTTCGTAATTTTTGCACGCATCCTTAAATTTTTCCGCAGACGCTTTCAACGCATCTTCTTCGCTCATTCCAGCTGTTTTTTTGACTTTTTTGTATTTTGGAATTGCTGGAGCTTTTGCGCTTAGTGGCGATTCTACTTTTCTATCTGCAATAACGTTTTTTAAGTGTTTTGCAAACTCATTATTCCACTCGCGTATTTTTTGAACAGCTTGAGGCACGCTTGAGCACGTTGCGCCTATACTATCTACTCCAATCATCGAGCACGATATTTCGGCGCAAAGATTAATAACATCAGCGCACAAAGTGTCAAAATTGTATAGCTTACTTAAATTTTTAGCGTTATTTTGTGGATTATCTAAATATTTTCCGATTATACTTTTTATGATTTCCATCGCGCCAGCATCGCTTAATGGCATGGTGTTTTGGTTGAATCCAACCAAAAGCCCGTATCTTCTTACGATTGATTGAAAGAACGCGTCGTACGTCATAACTTCTGGCTTTAAGAATGACTTTGCGCCATTTGCACCGCTTGCGCTAACCTCCGCCGAAACGCGACTTAGCAATTCCGCAGCCGCCTTGTTTGTAAAGGTTAATCCCAATATGGACTCTGGCGGAACTTTGCTTTTAATTAAATGTATTACGCGGCGAGTCATAGTGTACGTTTTCCCGCTGCCAGCTCCAGCAACTATTAGCACGTCTTGATTAATCGGCGCTTCTATAACGTTTTTTTGCTCTAAGCTTGGACCACTATTAGGTGTGGATTTTACGGCGCTAACGTTGTTATTGCTCATTTTTACCTTCAATCACTTCGTAAACAGTGTCCACTTTTTCCGCACACGCAGGGCAAACGTCTAAACATCTACAATAATTTTTATGATCCGCTTTTGGCTCTACAGCAAAACTTGTTGACTTAACAGCAGCAGCGGCAAAAAATACGCGAGATATCATCATAAGCGACCATTTTGCGCGCATTGGCAATTTCACAAAATCCGCCCACGCACTTTGACTTACGCCTTGCGCAGGATTTTGAGCATCAATACTTGGAAGATCGTAAAGTCGATTATTGTTAGAATATCTGTAACGACTTATGATTTCACTAGCGCTTAGCGAGCCATCTTCGTCAAACAGCGAAGGCTGACAAATATTCTCCGCAACGCCATTATCTTGCGCAGGAGAATCCTTATACACAACGTGGAACAGCGCGCTTCGCGCGATTTTTGTGTGCTTAAGCTTTAGCAATTGCTCATAATCTTTGTTGTTTTCGGAGCAAAAAACAATTCCTAGTTGATAGCAAATAAGTTGCAAATCATTAAAAACTTGCTGTGTTTTAGGAACTTTTCCTGTTTTATAGTCGATTAGGCGAATTTGTTGCGTGTTGTCGTTTAACTTTCTAAGTTCCATGCGGTCAATTCGCCCCTGGATTCTAACGCGCAAATCGCATGAGCCGCCATTAGGCCATCCGCCTACCAAAAATCCCATTATTAAATAAAGATCTTCCAAGCTTGTTTGCGTTTTAGTCGCAAGATTATACGCGTTTAGAATATCGTCAAAGCCAAAAGTGGCGTTTATTTGGCACTCGCAATAAGATTCCTCAAGACTACCCAAAGGAACGTCTGCAATAGTCGGTTTAGCTGTTTTTGACTTTTCGGGTGCAGGCAGAATCTTTGTTACAACACCATCTTCGTCTTTTTGCACAAGAATCGGGTAATTTTGCCCGTTTAGCGAGCCTACAAAATATTGAGAAATCGTGTAAAGCGCGCGGCGAACATTCAAATCGTTTTTTATAAAACGGTAGCGATCTTTTACGTTAGAAATACTAGAATCACTCGGGCAAATCGAATAATAATGCTCAATCATCTTATTTGCAACGTCATCAATCGCCTTTTTTTGCAAAGCGCTAAACGAATCAAACGAAAAATCAAAGTCCGCAGATTCCTGCGCACGAGTGCCAACAAACCCACTAACAAAAGCTTGAAGCTGTGGGTAGTTTTTGCGCAAATAATCGTTGTCTAAATGCTCATCTTGACTTGCCCACCTTGCAGTTTCGTGAATAAGCGTACCAAATTGTGCTGCAGTACTTCCTACGGCAGGGCCAGCAAATTTACTCTCCAAAAGGCAACAAACTGGGCAAGACCAAAGTTTATCTACCATTGAAGGAGATAGAGTTACAAGAGTTTTATTAGTGGAGGATTTTTCTTGCGACTTTTCTTGCGACTTTAGTGGCAATTCTTCTTGCGATTCTTCTTGCGACTTTGCGGTTGCTTGCGACTTTTGTGCCGCAGAATCAATCGCAGAATCGTAATTTTTACGCATAAAATCCCAATTATCTGGATTTGCTGCATCAACTCCGTTGTTTTTTAACAGATTTAACGCATTTAACGCATCTTGAATCGTAGGATTTTGCGCCAAACTATCGCTATTCTTAGAGCCATACTCCTGTTTAGCAAGCGTAATTCTAGACGCGCAAACAAGACCTCTTGCATCGGCATCAACCGCCGCAAAATCGCCACAAAAATCTGTGTAATCGCAGCTTCCGTCTTGATTTCTCCAATAAATCTCTGGCAAATAGTAGTACAAGAAGTCCGAAGGAACGCAATCATCACTATTAACTGCACTTATGCAAAGATGCTTGCGAGCGCGCGTAATTGCCATTAGCAAGCTTCGCTGTTCGCCAGTAAAAATCGCTTGCTTATCGCTTACGCAAATGCCATTAGGATTTTTAGAATACGCGTCAAAAAAGTACGTTATATCGCCACTTCCGCCATCGCCATCGCCATCGCCACTTCCGCCACTTAAAATCCTGCTATTTAGCACAATATCAACAAGCGTTTCCGAAGCAAACATAGTGCTTCTAGCGGCCGTATTTGGCCAAACTCGCTGCTGAACCGCTGGAATCCACACGTAATCCCAAAGTCTTCCAACCGAACCAGAAGGCGTTGTAAGAGTCACAGCGTCTGGAAGAGGTGCCACGCTTGCAAGCGAATCCGCTTCGATTTCCATTTGGCAAACTTGATCAATAAACTCCGCGATTGTTGGAGCAGCCAAACCTCCATTAGTCATCTGCTGGCCTTGTGAGACTGTATACGAGAACGAATCCGCGTACTCAAAAAGCCGCATTGCAGCGTCTAGCCTATCGTTTGCCGCGCGACCTTCATCATTGTTGCTAAGCGCTTGAATTTGCCACTTTTTAGCGCAATTGCAAAGATTCCAAGCCTTGCCTAAAACGTAGCTAACTTGATTTTCTCCGCTGTTTTTAACTTTTTCAAGGTTATTTTTTAGGTTTTTAGAAAGTCTTAGCACAATGTTAAACACGCGCATTAACGCACGCGTATGAACACTGTTTGGGCGCATTTTTTGCAAAACAGAAAAGATTTCTGTAGATTTTGCGCCTTGAGTCTCTTCGTCTTCTACATCGCCAGAATCCACGGAATCGCCAGAATCGCCAGCAACCGAAGAGCAGCCGTCAATAAACGCCTTAAGAATCAAAATGTAGCACGACTCAACACTAAATTGCGTGCTATTTGCGTTTGGCTGCGCGTTAAAAACGCGATTGTCAACCGTAACGCTTGCGCTTTCAATTGCAGACGAGTCGTTTGCGCTTAAAAGGCGACTTCTAAGCACTTTCCATTGCTCTATAAGCTTACTCAACGGCGAATTTTCGCCGCTTTTGTTTTCGCCTGAAATCACTTCGCTAAGCGAACAGATCGAACGCATAAGAGAATCAACAGCCGCCAAATCCGCGCAATTGTAGTCGCCAGAATCCACAAGCGGACTTTCCAAAACGGTCTTTATTCTAGAGCGAACAAAATGTGCAATCGAATAAAGCGTGTAATTACCCGAATGCACGCTTTTTGCTAAATCATCAACACTTTTTTGACTAAATTGCGCTAACTCAATAATCGCAAAAAGCGCTTTAATAAACGGCTCGTCTCTAAGCGCGCGCGTGACGCTCGAGTAGCGCACAGGAACACCGTCTTTTCTAAGACGCTCGCCAAACGCGCGAACTGTTGCATTATCATGCGCAATTAAAGCCATGTTTTTCCAAGGAATCTTATTGTCTAAATGAGCGCGCTTTATTTGCCAAATAACGCAATCCATCTCTTGGCTAGGAGTTCTGTACAAATCGCCAGAAACCGAAGAATTTTCTGTTTTTTGCGAATTTAATTCGATTTTTTCTATAGGAAAAGCACCTTGGATATTGGCCATTTTCCAAGCCCTGCGGGCGATAGGCGTTTGCGTTGGCATAAGCGAAGCAATCGAAAGCGAAACGCGTGCAGAAAAAAGATTTAGCGAAATTGAGCGATTAGGCTGATTTAGAAAATCAGGGAGATTATGCGATTCTTGGCACTTTACATCTTGCGATATCTGTTTTGCAAAATCTTCACCAAATCCTTCGAGCTTATAATCGCAAATTTTAGAAACAGCAGCTTGCATAACGCCATTTTGCGCTGATTCAACAACGTAATCTGGGTACGATCCGCGGAAGGATTGCACGGATTCGTCGGGATTTGCCGTTAAAACAATTCTCACACCCAAGCGCGCTAGCGACTCAAGAAAAGCCAAACCAGCAAGCGTTACGTCGTGAAAATCGTCAACAACCAGCATGTGCGGAAGGAAGAGTTTAAGAGCGTAAAACTCAAGGGAAGAATCGCAAGCCGCCGAAGATTCATTAGCACTATTGCAATGTAAATTATTAAAAATATCGTTCAAAATTTGAACGCCACTTGCCAAAAGCCTAGAAGAATCAAGCCTAAACGCGTTCGGATACTTTTTGCGCACGCAATCCGCATATTCGCTTCTAAGAGCAAAAGCTAAATTCCATTGAGTTCTAATGCGACTAACAATAATAGACGATACAAAATCCGAGTGAACACTAAGATGCGAGTCCAAACTGTTCAGCATATTTTTTTCCGCAGGATCGCTTACAATGCCCATCTCGTCTAAGCGCGCAAGCATATCTCGAAGTTGGTGAATAAAAGCGCTATTTACCGAGATGTTATAGATGTAGTTAGAATCGAGCGAATCACTAAAGTTAGGCGAATCATCGCTATTTTGCGCGTTTTGTAATTTAGAAATTGTGTAAATCCAAGAATTTTTAGAAGAATCGCGAGAAGAATCTTTAGAAGAAGAATCTTTAGAATAATCGCTAGCAAAATACTCGCTAAAAAGAGCGCAAACTCGGCACTTGCCACTATCGCCTTGCAAAACGTGATTAACGTGTACGCGCACAACTTCGCGAAGAAGAGCATCTTGCTCAGCGCCATTAAGCAACTTAGGTGCAGGCATGCCAAAAAGCTTGTTTCGCGCGGAAATCAAACTAAACGCAAGCGCGGAAAGTGTGCCAACTGGGCGCGATTGATGCGAAACACCCAAGTTTTGAATCACATAATCCGACATTCGTGCAGCTGTAGAGCGATTTTGAGCAGCAGCAACAGCTATATCACCACGAATAGCGTTTTTTAGTAAAAGCTGCGCAGCGCGATTATTGAGCGAGCAAGGCGAATCAGATGCCACGCTCCAATCAAAACGCAAACCCAAAAGCAACGCGCTAAGCGCAAAACTTGACTTGCCATCGTTTGGTGCTCCAAAAACAAGCAAAACATTGGTGTTGCGTTCATGCGCGTTTTTAAGAGTGCCATTTAGCAACGACTGAACGTCTGTTAGCGCAGATTCTTCCGTACACATAAACACAATTCTATCAACTGGCGCGAGCTATTCCCGCGTTTACGCTTTGACTGAGCTAACGATCACCTGCCTTGTGCTACTTATGTAGTGCGTTTGTATTAAAAAACACCAAAATCCAGTACAATCGCACTACAAGGCAGGTCATGTCGTTCGCACGTAAAGTCCACTGGACTTTACGTTTGAGCCAAATCACGCTTTGAAGGAGCTTGAAATGCGCTATGCAATTTCAAGCTCAGTCAAAGCGCCCATGCAAGTAGATTCGCGCGCGTGTCGTGTCGCTTGATTCCGCACTTTGTACCAAATTTGACCCAAAAATGGTACAAAACGCGGAAGGTCGCTCGCGCGGATTAACCGCGCTCACGTCTTCGCCGCGCAGAAGCAATGCTTCTGCCTTGAGCGGCTCAGCGCTCCGAATTGCCTTCTCGCGCTACGCTCTAAGCTCGAAGGCAGGTCGTCGCGCGATCGTTTTTAATCGCAAGAAATGCTATTCCAATGCCAATAAAAATCAGCGTAAAAATGGCAAGCAAATAAACAACACCAACTCCAAGAGTTGTGGAATTAAACGTGTTTGGAGCAAAACCAAACCATCCTGCAGGCGCTTTGTAGTTCAAAAAGTTGTACGGCGCTGCCATAGCATGCTCTCCCCATCGCACGCCAGCAAACTCGCTTAGAGCAACAGCGTACGCAACGTAAGTGAGCGGCGGAATCGTAGCAAAATAAACGTGCGCGCGGCTGGACTTGTACTTGTAATCAAAAAGAATAAAGTCAAAAATCGCAAGCAACGGCGTTATAAAATGCACGCATAAGCTTGAGCAGCCATTGTTCATGTACGCGCCAACAAATCCGAGCTTGTTTGTAGGAGCCAAAAAGCACAGATACAGCGTAAAAGTGACGGCGATTGAAATCGTCATCATAAACTTAAAAACGTACCATGCGTTTGGTTTTGAATCCACCCAGGCGCCAGCCTGCTCAGCCTGCACACCCTGCTCATCGCTTTTAGACTTAAGCGCACTTCGCGTGTCTAGAATCAGCGAGCCTAGCAGCGCAAAGCAAATCATCAAGTTAGAAAGATTCGTAAAATACGTTAGCGCCATTGAATCCCAAGACATTGCCATTCCGTAAATGGACGAAACTATTGCAATAACTCGAATTATGGTTCTTGTAACGTAATCTTTGCGCGTTAGGACTAGTGTTTCGCTCATTTTAAGCTCGCTTTCAAATAAGTTTTAATTCTTATTTATGTTCTTCGATTATTTATGTTTTTCGATTATTTATGTTTTTCGATTTTTCACATAAACACATTTCGTTTTACATAAATAAGATTTACTATACTTGACTCCGATCTATAAATAGCAAAACGTGCAAAATTTAATGGCGATTTTTGTAGATAATGCCAAACAATCTGCAGCTAACCCGCACAAACGACACGACCTGCCTTGTAGTGCGTTTGTACCGAATTTACGGCGTGTCGCCATACAATCGCACTACATAAACACGCAAATCTGTAGTGCAGCTAAGCGCGCGAGCGTCTTCGCCGCGCAGAAGCAGTGCTTCTGCTTTGAGCGGCTCAGCGCTCCGAATTGCCTTTTCGCGCTACGCTTTAAGCGAAAAGGCAGGTCGGAGCGCACGGCTATTAGTAGCCGCTCGGCTGATTTGGCACATAAAGTCCACTGGACTTTATGCCTGAGCCAAATCACGCTTTGAAGGAGCTTGAAACGCGTTATGCAATTTCATCAGTGAAAGCGAACAAAAAAGCCGCTGCAAGATGCGTAAAACAACTTGCAACGGCTAATCGAAGCGGATTTGCTTAATTAAGCAATCAAGCAATCACCCAATTAAGCAATCACATGATTACTCAATGTCATCATCGTAATCACTCTGACCACCTTGATCGTCAAGATAATCATCTGGATTAAAATCATCACCGAGCTTCATGTCTCCAAAATCAATGTTGGAGAAGTCAACATCCGCCATGTCGCTTTCACCAAAGTTTGATGGAGTGCTATTTTCAGCAGCCACAGCAAGATTTGGATACATAGCGTCACGAACTTCTGGATCCGCAGACACGTCCGCATTACGGTAGCGCGCCAAACCAGTACCAGCTGGAATGAGCTTACCAATAATCACGTTCTCCTTTAGACCCTTAAGATCATCTTCCTTCTGACTCAAAGCAGCCTCAGTAAGCACGCGTGTAGTCTCCTGGAAGGATGCAGCAGAAAGCCAAGAATCCGTAGCCAAAGAAGCCTTAGTAATACCCATAAGCTCTGGTCGACCAGCAGCAGGCTTACCGCCATTCTTAACAGCAGCAAGATTTGCCTCACGGAACTTTGCCTGATCCACAAGCTCACCTGGAAGAAGCTCAGTGTCTCCAGAATCAATCACCGTAATACGGCGAAGCATCTGGTGAACAATAACCTCAATGTGCTTATCGTGAATATCAACGCCCTGAGAACGGTAAACGTTGTGAACTTCTTCCACAATATTCACCTGAGCTGCACGCGGGCCAAGGATTCGCAAAATCTTCTTAGGATCCACAGAACCCTCAATAAGCTGCGTGCCAACCTCAACGTGGTCGCCATCCTTAACAAGCATTGGAGCGCGACGAGTTACTGGGTAAACGATTGGCTCAACGGTTGTATCGTCTGGAGTCAAAGTGACTTGACGACCGTGATCCGTATCTTCTACCTTTACAACGCCTGGGAACTCTGCGATTGGAGCCTCGCCCTTAGGAGTACGAGCCTCAAAAAGCTCGGTAACACGAGGAAGACCCTGCGTAATATCGCTTGCAGAAGCAACGCCACCAGAGTGGAAGGAACGAAGCGTAAGCTGCGTACCAGGCTCACCAATGGACTGTGCTGCAACAATACCAACAGCCTCGCCAACATCCACGAGTCGGCTTGTAGCCAAAGACCAGCCGTAGCACTTTGCGCAAACGCCACGCTTAGATTCGCAAGTAAGCACAGAGCGAGCCTTAACCTCTTCAACGCCGTGAGCAACCAAGCTGCGCAAAACGTCCATAGAAAGCGCGTCTCCACACTTTGCCAAAACTGTTGTACTGTCTGCTGGATCGAGCACGTCTGCAGCGAGCAAGCGCGAGTATGGGCCACCATCAGCAGCCTTAACAAGCGTCAAATTGCCATTTTCGTCGCGGTCTGCAATCTTCATAACAAGACCACGCTTTGTGCCGCAATCTTCTTCGCGAACAATAACTTCCTGAGAAACGTCCACAAGACGACGAGTCAAATAACCAGATTCTGCTGTACGAAGTGCGGTATCTGCCAAGCCCTTACGAGCACCGTGCTGCGAGATGAAGTACTCCAACACGGAAAGGCCATCGCGGTAGTTTGACTTAACAGGACGAGGAATAATCTCGCCCTTAGGATTTGCCACCAAGCCTCGCATACCAGCAATCTGACGAATCTGCATCCAGTTACCACGTGCGCCAGACTGAACCATAATGTTCACATTGTTGTCGTCGTGGAAGTTCTCACGCATTGCGTCTGCAACCTTATCGGTGCATTCAGTCCACAAGTTAATCAACTCTTGACGGCGCTCTTCGTCTGTAAGAAGACCCATATCGTACTGGGAGTTGATCTTTGCAGCCTGATCCTCGTAATCTTGCGCAATTTGCTCGCGATTTGGAGGAAGCACAATGTCGGAGAATGCCATTGTAACGCCCGACCAAGGTGCGCGCGTAAAGCCAAGATCCTTCAAAGCATCGAGGCTTGCGGCAACCTGAGCGGTGGAATAGCGCGTAGCAATATCGTCAACAATCTTAGAAAGAACACCCTTTGGAACCTGCTGGTTTACAAACGGATAATCCTCTGGAAGAGTGCTATTAAACAGCACGCGACCGCAAGACGTTGCAAACAGAACAGTTCCATCCTTAAAGCGCTCTTCACGCACAACATCTGGACTGCCTGGCTCTGGGTCTACAACCTTAAGCTCAGAAGGCTGCCAATCCTTTGGCAAAACAAAGTCTTCTGGCACACGGATTAACACCTTAGCTTGCATGTCAATCTCATGCTTGTCGAGAGCCATTTGAGCCTCTGCAAGCGAAGAGAAGATTCGGCCTTGACCCTTTGCACCGTCGATTACGGTAGACAAGTAGTACAAGCCCAAAATCATATCCTGAGATGGCATTGTAACAGTGTGACCATCTGCTGGCTTTAAGATGTTGTCGGATGCCATCATCAAGCTGCGAGCTTCTGCTTGAGCTTCGGCGGAAAGTGGCAAATGCACTGCCATCTGGTCACCATCGAAGTCGGCGTTGAATGCTGCGCAAGCAAGTGGTGGCAAGTGGATTGCCTTACCTTCAACCAAAATTGGCTCAAATGCTTGAATACCCAATCGGTGAAGCGTAGGTGCGCGGTTAAGAAGAACAGGATGCTCGGAAATAACTTCCTCAAGCACGCCCCAAACCTCGGAATCTCCGCGATCTACAAGGCGCTTTGCGCTCTTCATATTCTGAGCAAAGCCCTGATCTACCAAACGCTTAATAACGAATGGCTTAAACAGCTCCAACGCCATTGGCTTAGGCAAACCGCATTGATGCATGCGAAGGCTTGGACCAACAACGATTACGGAACGACCAGAGTAATCAACTCGCTTACCGAGCAAGTTCTGGCGGAATCGACCCTGCTTACCTTTAAGCATATCGGAAAGCGACTTTAGTGGGCGGTTCGATGCACCAGTTACTGGGCGGCCACGACGACCGTTGTCGAAGAGTGAATCAACAGCTTCCTGAAGCATGCGCTTTTCGTTATTAAGCATGATTTCAGGNGCACCAAGCTCAATCAACCTCTTCAAACGATTGTTACGGTTGATTACGCGACGGTACAAATCGTTCAAATCAGATGTTGCAAAGCGGCCACCATCAAGCTGAACCATTGGTCGCAAGTCTGGTGGAATTACTGGAATAACATCCAAAACCATTGCTTCTGGCTTGTTTCCAGTAGTCAAGAACGCGTTCACAACCTTAAGTCGCTTCAAAGCGCGCGCCTTGCGCTGACCAGTACCATTGTCGATCTCTTCGCGAAGTTCTACAGCAGCAGACTTAAGATCGAAGTCTTGCAAGCGCTTCTTGATTGCTTCCGCGCCCATGCATCCTTCAAAGTAGTCGCCATAGCGGTCTTCCATCTCTCGCCAAAGATCAACATCGCCTTCCATATCTCCTGCACGCAAGCCCTTAAAGCGATCGAAAACTGCGTTCAAACGCTGAATTTGCTCGTCGTAGCGAGTACGGATAGCAGACATTTCGCGCTCAGCTCCAGCACGCAACTTAGACTTTGCGCTACCTTTTGCTTCGCCCGATTCTTCCAGCTCGTGAAGATCTTCTTCTGCTTTCTTTGCACGCGCATCAATCTCGTTGTCGCGGCGCTTGCGAAGATTGCCAATCTCAGTATCAAACTCGTCTTGCAAGTCTGGAAGATCCTGGTGACGCTGCTCTTCGTCCACCTTAGTAACCATGTAGGCTGCAAAGTAGATGACCTTTTCCAAGTCTTTTGGAGCAATGTCGAGCAAATATCCCAAGCGGCTTGGCACACCCTTGAAGAACCAAATGTGTGTTACAGGAGCCGCAAGCTCAATATGACCCATGCGTTCACGGCGAACGCGGCTGCGTGTAACTTCCACGCCGCATCGCTCGCACACGATTCCCTTAAAGCGTACGCGCTTATACTTGCCGCACGCACACTCCCAATCGCGAGTAGGACCAAAAATCTGCTCACCGAACAGACCATCCTTCTCTGGCTTAAGGGTACGGTAATTAATGGTTTCTGGCTTCTTAACTTCGCCGTGGCTCCAGCTACGGATGTCTTCGGCAGTGGCCAGTCCAATCCTCAGTTTGTCAAATGCGTTGACGTCCAGCACTATTATCGTCCTGTCTCATGAAATTGTTTTTCTAAGTTTCTTAAAGTGATTAGTGATTAGTGATTAAGTGATTAAAACACTTGTAACACTTGTATCACTGGTATTCAGGTTCTTGAATAACTTGGTCTTCTTTGGCAGACGAATCTGGTCGTGCACCAATATTAAAGCCCAAATTTTCAGAAGACGACACCGGATCATCATCTTCATCCTTCATGTCGATTGCCACTCCTTCGGAGTTAAGCACCTCAACATTCAAGGAGAGTGACTGCATTTCCTTGAGCAACACCTTAAAGGACTCAGGAATACCAGCAGGTGGAAGATTATCGCCCTTAACAATAGCGCCATACACGCGCACGCGACCGTCAACGTCATCAGACTTTGTGGTCATCATTTCGTGCAATGTGTACGCAGCGCCATAAGCTTCAAGCGCCCACACTTCCATCTCACCAAAGCGCTGGCCGCCGAACTGAGCCTTACCACCCAACGGCTGCTGGGTAATCATAGAGTAAGGACCAGTGGAACGAGCGTGAATCTTATCATCAACCAAGTGATGCAGCTTCAAGATGTACATGTAACCAACAGAAATTGGCTTAGGGAATGGTTCACCAGTGCGGCCGTCAAACAGTGTTGCCTTACCGTCGGAGCCAACAAGCTTATTGCCATCGCGGTCCGCAAGCGTAGTGCTCAAAAGACCCTTCAAGGTCTCTGGGCGCACGCCGTCGAACACTGGAGTTGCAACAGGAGTGCATGGATCGCCGTGCTCGGCGCCTTCTGGCACGTACTTCTTCCAAGCGGCCTCAAGGTCTGGATCCAAGTTAATATCCCAGCCTGCGTGAGCAATCCAACCCAAGTGAAGCTCGAGCACCTGGCCCAAGTTCATTCGAGAAGGCACACCCAGCGGGTTAAGCATAATGTCTACTGGAGTACCATCCTCCAAGAATGGCATATCCTCTTCTGGCAAAATGCGGGAAATAACACCCTTATTACCGTGACGACCAGAAAGCTTATCGCCCTGCGTAATCTTGCGATGCTGAGCAATGTACACGCGAATCATCTGGTTTACGCCATTTGGAAGCTCATCGCCATCGTCTTCAGCGTCTTCGCGAGTAATCTCCTTAACAGCAATCACGGTACCAGTTTCGCCGTGAGGCACACGAAGCGAAGTGTCTCGAACTTCGCGGCTCTTTTCGCCAAAGATTGCGCGAAGCAAGCGCTCTTCTGGAGTAAGCTCGGTCTCGCCCTTAGGTGTTACCTTACCAACCAAAATGTCGCCAGCTTCCACCTCGGCACCAATGCGAATAATACCGCGCTCGTCGAGGTTTGCAATAGCGTCTTCGCCAACGTTTGGAAGGTCGCGAGTAATCTCTTCGGCACCAAGCTTGGTTTCGCGAGCATCAATCTCGTACTCTTCAATATGAATCGAAGAAAGCGTATCGTCTTGTACGAGTCGCTGAGAAATAATCACAGCATCCTCGTAGTTGTAGCCGTTCCAAGGCATAAACGCAACAAGCAAATTCTTGCCGAGTGCAAGCTCACCCTTGTCTGTTGCAGGGCCATCAGCCAAAACAGTTCCTGCTTCCACGCGCTCACCATCTTTAATAAGCGGCACCTGGTTGTAGCAAGTAGTCTGATTGGAACGCTGGAACTTAGAAAGCTTGTAGCTAGATTGAGTTCCGTCATCGTTCATAACGCGAATAATATCCGCAGAAACGTAGGTTACAACGCCTGGCTTTTCGGAAAGAATCACGTCTCCAGAATCAACTGCAGCACGCCATTCAGAACCCGTACCAACAAGTGGACGCTCCGACTTAATAAGAGGCACGGCCTGGCGCTGCATGTTGGTACCCATCAAAGCACGGTGACCTTCATCGTGCTCCAAGAATGGAATCAAGCTTGCGCCAAGGGAAACCATCTGACGTGGAGAAACATCCATGTAGTCAACAGTGCTTACAGGCACATCGACTGCCTCTTCTTCGTCCACGCGAGCAAGCGCCTGCGTGCCAACAAAGTTGCCATTTTCGTCGAGTTCCTGGTTTGCCTGAGCAATAACATGCTCTGCTTCGCGGTCTGCAGTCATATATTCGACTTCGTTAGTCACATGACCGTTAACAACCTTACGATAAGGCGTTTCAATAAAGCCGAATGGATTAATGCGACCAAAGGTTGCAAGCGAACCGATAAGACCGATGTTTGGACCTTCTGGGGATTCGATTGGGCACATACGACCAAAGTGGGATGGGTGCACGTCTCGAACTTCCATAGATGCGCGGTCTCTAGAAAGACCACCAGGACCAAGAGCCGAAAGACGACGCTTGTTCGTAACGCCTGCCAAAGGATTGTTTTGATCCATAAACTGGCTGAGCTGGGAAGTTCCGAAGAACTCCTTAATCGTAGCGTTAACTGGTCGAATGTTAATCAACGACTGTGGTGTAATCGCCTCAGCGTCTTGAGTTGTCATGCGCTCGCGCACAACGCGCTCCATACGGCTTAAGCCAGTACGAATCTGATTCTGTACAAGCTCGCCAACCTGGCGGATTCGGCGGTTTCCAAAGTGATCAATATCGTCTACGTCTACACGCAACTGCACATCTTCGCCATCGCGCTTGCCTGGGAAGGTCTTTTCGCCAGCATGCAAAGTAACCAAATACTTGATTGTTGCAATAATGTCTTCGCGATTCAAGCTGCGATCGTTGTAATCCGCTTCCAAACCAAGCTTGCGATTAATCTTGTAGCGACCAACGCGCGCCAAATCGTAGCGCTTTGTGTTGAAGTAGAAGGATTCGAGCAAATTGCGGCCCGCGTCGGCAGTTGCGGTATCTGCTGGGCGAATCTTTCTGTACAAGTCTGTAAGAGCATCGTCTTGAGTATCGATTGGCTCTTTTGTCTAGAGCGTCGAGAACAAGAGGATATCCCTGGAATGCTTCGGCAATTTCTGGCTTAGTCATGCCAATTGCCATTAAGAATACGATTGCAGACTGCTTGCGCTTGCGATCTACGCGCACGCCAAGAACATCGCGCTTATCAATCTCGAACTCAAGCCACGCTCCGCGACTTGGAATGATTTTTGCGCCAAAAACGTCTTTATCGGAAGTGCGATCTTGTGTGCGGTCGAAGTACACGCCTGGGGAACGCACAAGCTGAGACACGATTACGCGCTCAGTGCCGCCAATAATGAATGTTCCGTGTGGGGTTTGTAATGGGAAATCACCCATAAAAACAGTCTGGCTCTTAATCTCGCCAGTTTCGCCATTTTCAAACTCTGCATTTACGTACAAAGGAGCGGAATACGTGTAATCCTTCTCTTTGCACTCAAGCACAGTGTGACGTGGCTCTTCAAAATATGGATCCGAGAATGTGAGGCTCATTGTCTCAGCAAAATTCTCGATTGGAGAAATCTCTTGGAACACTTCTTCTAGACCAGAGACGTGTGGCACAGTGTGAGTGCCATTTGCCTCATCTTCTTCGACGCGCTTCTTCCAACGCTCGGAGCCGATCAGCCAGTCAAAGCTGTCGGTTTGCACACCGAGGAGGTATGGCACATCGATTGGCTCACAAATGGAGCCGAAATTCACACGATCCGACGCTTTGTGCAACTTAATGCTGTGCTCGTCGGCACGCGCGATGACTTTGGTGGTGTTCGTCGTAGCTTGTTCAGCAGCCAATGGACGTTCCTTTATCGCTAGCTAGTTTTATTAATCCTTGGGAGCTTTAGAAAATCGCAGCAAACGCGCTTAAAATCAATGATTTTGGGTTTGCGGGCGCCTTCTTCGGTTCCTTGAGTATGCCCGCTATATGACACACCGTGTACAAAGAAACGATTTTACCCCTTCGCTTCGACTTTTTATCGTCATTTATGCAGGCACTAGCGAACAGAAATAACCACGGGATTGCTTTGCAACCCTGCTACATCTTTATGCTCGATTTGCGCAATGTACGTTCCGCGCGAAACTTTAGGCAAATCGGAGTCATTCGCGCAATTTTCTCCACTTGTCGTGCCAATCGTAGCGTTTGTATTCCAAGTAAACTTTTTATCGTACGAATCACCTTTTGCCATAAGTAGCGGCTTGAGTGGAATTATGCACATATCTGATTGCCATTGCGGAACAACTGCTTGCGGTTTTTCTTTTGTTTTAGTTTTAGACGATTTATTTTGTTTATTTGACTTATCGACTTTTGCGCCAGAAGAATCGCCAGCCGCTTGCGATGAACCGCCTGCGCTTTGGCCTATATTCAACACCATTCTTCCGCTCGAAGCGTCAATCCTGCACGAATCGTCGCCTTCGTAAACAATGTGAGCATTAAACTCTAAAGTTCCGCCCATAGGAACCGCCTGAGATGCAGCAGATAGCTCAATTCTAACGTCTTTTGCACTGCATTTTTTTATGACTCCAACAGGCCTTGGATCTGGTACAAGCTGTTTAGATAGAGTAACGTCTGAATGTTTGTTTATAGCGGTTCCGATTGCGCTAATGCCCTTAAAAATGCTGACTATGCAAAAAATGCAGAATGCTAAAACAGCCAGCAGCCCCACGCAAACTACGATTCGGCGGCGAATGTACATGCGGCGTCGCGCAGCACTAATCTTCCGCTTCGGTTTACGTTTTAACACAGGCATATTAACCATTGTAATGCATGAGTAGTTTTAAGACTATTTTTGGCTATTTCTGGCGATTTCTAGCTATTTATGACTATTTTCCGCCCTCAAATCCAAGCTGACGCCACGCCTCATAAATGGCGATTGATGCGCAATTCGTAAGATTTAAGCTTCTAAGCGAAGGTCGCATTGGAAGTCGCACTTGCTCTGCAACATGCGGGCCGGCCATAATATCCATTGGGTCTGGAATATCTCCTGGCTCTGGGCCAAAAAGCAGAATATCGTTCGGCTTATACTCAATATCTGTGTAAAGTTTTGTGGCGTTTGCAGTAAACGCAATTATGCGAGAATTTGGCATTGACTCAACAAGGTTTTCAAAATTCGGATGCATAACAACGTGTGCCATATCGTGATAATCAAGACCCGCGCGACGAAGCTTTGTGTCTTGAAGATTAAATCCAAGCGGCTCTACAAGATGCAAAATGGTGCCCGTTACCGCGCAAAGGCGAATCGCAGAGCCTGTGTTTCCTGGGATTCTAGGCGAATAGAAGCACAAGTGCGGGGTCTGAGTTTGCGCAGTGCTTGCATCTTGCGCGCTTAGCATGGCATCCATAACGCTGATTGGATTTCCGTGCGCGTCTGTTACAAGCTCGTCCGGACCGTAGTTTGACTTTCGGTAGCCGTACTCATACATCTGCTCTACACGATTGACTGGGTTTTGTGCGTCTTGCATACTTTTATCTTCTTTACTTTTATCTTCTTTACCTGTGACTTGCATACTCGTAATAATCACCTCAATAAAATCATCATAATAAAAATAAGCGCAAATCCTGCAAAATCAGCCCACGAGAACACAGCTCCCGTAAACACAACAGCCGTGATTGCAGCCATAACAGGCTCGCTCGCCCCCAAAAGCGTTCCGCGCACAGATCCAACTCGCATAACGCCAGCCAAAAACATCCAATATGCGCCAAAAGTTCCGCCAACAATCGTAAAAGTAAACAGCAAGTACGCGCGCAAATCCAAAGGAGGCATTGTTTGCCATGGCTTCACAAATGGCATCATAATAAGACCTGCAATAATAAACGTAATTCCGTTTACAGTAAGATTTCCCCATTTTGCAATCAATTTGACTGGCATAATCGCAAGAGCCGCCGTACTTGCAGCATCTGCTAATCCCCACAAAAGTCCCATCAGCGGCAGCGAAAGCGAGCTAAAATTGCCTCCCGTTGCCATAAGCGCAGTTCCTGCAAATGCAAGCAAAACACCAATGTTTTCGCGCAAAGTCGGAGTTCTTTTTGACCGCAAACACACATAAACAAGCACAAAAAGCAGATTCAGGCTTTGCAAAACAGTAGCCGTGCCAGAATTAGTCCAGTCAATTGTAAAAAGATACGCCACTTGCGTTAAAAGCACACACACAATACCTGTTACAACTAGCATTGGCCATGATTTTTTTGTGCTTAATGCATCAACGAGTTGCTTGCGATTAACAATTGACGCAACGATTACAAAAAGCACGCCTGCAGCAAGCTGACGAACGCACGCGATTTGCAACGGACTCACAAGGTATTGTGACATTAGAATCTTAGAAACAGTAGCATTTGTGCCCCAAAGCGCGCCACCAAGAATCGTCAAGATTATGCCAATCATCATTGTGCGCGGACTATGATCCACCGCAGGATTTGGCTTTTTAGGCTTTATTTTTTGGATATTCTTTACAAAACCAACATCCATGCTAAACACCTTCTAAACTTACATCCCGTACTCGCTAATAATCCTGTAGTTTTGCGCATATGTAGCAAGTTGTAAGTCGCAAACCTCGCAAATCGCTTACTACATATGAAAAATCTACACTATCACATAATCAACAACACGCACATAATCAACAACACGCAATTGCAAGGATTGCATACTCAAACCAATACGCCACGCGCGACTTTGCATTATCCTCAGTTTATGTTATCTTATTTAAGTTGTCTTTCGTTATGCTGTTTAGCACAATGATTGATGTGGAGAATTCGCCTAGTGGTCTATGGCGCACGCTTGGAAAGCGTGTTGGTGTAACAGCCTCACGAGTTCGAATCTCGTATTCTCCGCGAGTAGGGGTTCTAGCCAGTATGAGTGGTTAGAACCCTTTTTATATATTTGCCTATGCATCAAAATATATGAACATAAACAAGCAGCTTAGCGTCGAACTCAACTGTTAGGCAATTTCTGCGCAGAACAACCATGCAAAATTGAAGCCATGCTACGTTTTTCCGCATTAGTAACGCTAAGATCGTACTTATACTTAACAGCAATCTGCCTAGCAACATAATCGCATCTAAAGGATTTATTAGATGGAAGCCAATAAGCCGCAGAAGCAGATCCTTTTTCTTGGTTCGCTGCTCCTTGAACAGCAAGAAGATTAAGCATATCGTTACCAAACTTAAGCCTCTTGGCATGACTCCATTTCCAAGCGCCTGATTGCCAAGCGTTTTCTAGTGCTACAACATGGTCGATTTGAACAAGAGCACTAGTTTTTCTTCCTCGAACAAAATTAATATTTAAACCGGTATAAGGATCGTGCAAAAGCCCTGATGCTACTTTGCAAGAACCAGAATACTTAAAACGAACCTGTTTTAAATCGCGAGCAAGAACATCTTCTCTAACATCACAGCCATTTTTATCAACATCTGTAGTCCTGTATCCAAAGACACTCCTGTTGTATCCAGACGGATGTGATTTAGAGACTTTTAGCTTATTAAGAAGAGCAGCAGCATCTCCATCAGCAGCGTATTCACCAGTAATTTCGCCAACATCATGATTGATTTTTGGCAAAACAAGCCCAATAACAATGCCTATAATAATAGCCAAAGAAATAAGCCATATAAAAGAGGTTATTCTTTTAGATATAGGGTTACTTGAATAATGCGTATTACGATCGTACTGCATGATTTATATCTACAACCCAAGGAATACGCCTAATAACAACGTCTAGAACTTGTTGAATAAGGCTAATAAGCACAA
>QWCU01000055.1_pt1 | contig 19647 bp, 13 predicted proteins | sample 1972601 | NCBI WGS metagenome assembly QWCU01 (sample SAMN09866700, study PRJNA288562) | Human vaginal metagenome isolate pre2_vaginal, whole genome shotgun...
AACACCGAAGCACCTCATATCAACATATAGAGTCCCAAAAAGACACCTCAACATATAAAATTTTCTCACAAGAAAAAATACTGCGGAATTAAGGTTATAGAAAAAATTTGGCTTATATGACAAAAATTTCCATTCAGTTGTGTTTAGAAGCATATTGCAACGTCTATATTGGTATAATTGATGCAGTAAAACGATTATTATCATCTATATTTGTGTCCAATTTTCTTTTATTTGAGAGTATTGGACACAATTATCCCTGGCGTTCGATATAAGTTGTAAGCAACAGCCTCCATAATATGCTGTGCATGTGTTTTGGCAAGTCCTACATATCTTGCCGTTCCTCCTCTAAACCATCTGTGTATGGAACCAAAAGTGCGTTCCACCCTGTACCTAATTTTACTGATAGCCATATTGATGCGTTTCTCTCTTTCTGTAATCTTATGCGCCCTTGTTCCTTTGTGCATAATGCGACTTTTTAGTTTCATTCGAGCAAGTACCTCCTTGTTTTCTGCCGAGTCATAACCCTTATCAGCATATACAAGAGTCTTTTTCGGAAGATTTGCTTTTTTCAGGGGCGTTTCCAAATGCTTGATGTCGCTCTCATTAGCTGCAGTAGTCTCCTCTGCAAGAACCAATCCATTTTCATCTGTAACTGAATGCCGTTTGTATCCAAAGTGGAGCCTTCTCATTTTCTTGATCCAGCGTGCCTCTCCGTCCACATTGGGCTTGAGTTTCTCCTTGAGCATAGCTTTCTCGGATTTTAACTTACCCGTTTCTTCATCCCTGTCCTCAACTATCTCATACTCCTTGCGACCACGTGGACGACGAGGACTATCGGTAATGCTGGCATCGACGATAGCCCCACGTTTGACAATAACACTATGTTGCTCCAGCTAACGGTTAATCTCATTCAGTACCATATCATAAAGGTCTGCCTCTACAAGTATGTTACGGAAACGACATACCGTCGTGCTATCAGGAGCAACATCTTCCAAACCCAGTCCTACAAAGCGGCTGAAAGACAAACAATCGCTAACCTGCTCCTCAACCTCACCATCACTAAGACCATACTAAGTACGGAGAAGTTCTATCTTGAACAGCACAAGACTATCATAGCTCGGACGACCTGTTGCCTTGTTACCTTTGGTGTAGGCGATTTCAATAATACCACGGATTGGATTCCAATCGATAATTTTATCTATCTGAGAAAAGAAGGTCTGCTTGACCCTACGCTAACCGACTAATAGGTCGGCAAAGTTGAGAGAGGAGAGTTGCTGTTTCATACTATAAAAGTACGAAAAAATAATGATATAAACAAATTTCTAAACTAAGAGTTTTACAGAGGTCTCGGACGTTGAAAGGCTTAGTTGCGGATTTGAGGTTTAGAAGGAAAGAATCGTAAAAAGTTTCCTTATCAAGAAGGAAACATGGCTCGTAACACCATTGTCTCAGCATCGCAAACATCTTTTAACCGGAAAGAAATCGACCTGTAATATAGCCATTGTACTTTTGCAAACGAAATCAGAAAGGTATTTTGATTGAGAAAATAAAAAGGTATTCAGTTATGAACACAAAAAGAGGAATTATTGGATTAGGATTGCTCGCTGCTGGTATCGCACCGATGTGGGCACAAGACATCAAGGGTGTTGTCATCGACCAAAAGTCGAAAGAGACACTCATCGGAGCGGTCATCACTGCCGTGCCTGGAAATGGAAGCAAGAATGCTACTCAAGAGAAGGATGGCATCAAGGCGGTGACTGACATCGACGGAAACTTCTCGCTCCAAAATCTCAAAGATGGTACTTATACCTTTTATATAAAATATGTAGGATACAAAACTCAAAAAATTGACGGGGTTCAATTGAAGGGCGGAAAGTGGATAGATGGAAAGGATCTCGTTTCTTCGAAGGATACTTCCTCGAAGAATGATGCTTCGGAGAAAGCATTGCTAATCATCGCTTTGCAACCGGATGAACAGCAGCTGATGGAGGTGACCGTTACCGCAGTGGAAAGGCGTAATACGGATGCGGCAATGATACAGGTGGCCAAAAACAGTCCCGTCATCGTGAGCAATGTTTCGGCACAGGAAATATCTAGAACTCAGGATACGAATGCGGGTGAGGTGATACGCCGAGTGCCAGGCGTGAGCCTCATCGACGATAAATTCGTGATGGTTCGTGGTTTGTCGCAGCGTTATAACAATGTGTGGGTGAACGGAGGAGCAGTGCCTAGTTCAGAGGCTGATTCCAGGGCTTTCTCCTTCGACATTATCCCAAGTTCGCAGATTGACAACCTTACCATCGTGAAGTCGCCAACGGCTGAATATCCCGCTGATTACTCAGGCGGTTTCATCATCGTCAACACCAAGGAGATTCCGGCAGAAAACAGTTTCAACATCGCCGTGGGCGGAAACTGGAATACATCTTCTGCCTTCAAGGACTTTTCTTACTCAAAAGGTTCCGGAACCGATTTTCTAGGGTTCGACAATGGCCTGAGAAAACTGAATGGGGGCATCCATGCTGACTTGAATCCGCAGCTCGATGCCAACGGAAAACCGGTGGGCGATTATGCTACATCGCTCCTGGGCAACGGATTCAATAATGATTGGCTCATTAAGAACAAGAAGCCTTTGGGCGACTTGAAACTGGCGGCCAGCCTGAACCAGCGCTGGATGCTCGGCGGAAGAACACTCGGCATGCTCGCAGCCTTGAACTATACCAACGAATACCGCACCTACAAGAACATGGAGAACAACCTCTATGGCATCTATGATGCAGCAAACGACAAGCCGAATTATCTTCGTCACTCTGTTGACGACCAGTATAATAATAACGTGAGACTCGGAGCAATGCTCAACTTCACATTCCTTTCCAAGGACGGCAACCACAAGTATCAGCTCAAGAACATCTTCAACCAGTTGGCTACCAGCCGATATACCTGGCGTGATGGCGTGAGCGCCCAGTCGAACCTGGAGCGAAGCGCAGAGTATTACTACCGCAGTAGAACTACATATAACGGTCAGCTTACCGGCAAGCACACCTTCACTAGCGATGCCCTTGACTGGAGCATCGGGTATGCGTATGCCAACCGCCATTTGCCTGACCGTCGTAGATATCTCATCGACGATGCTCTGGAATCGGGCGTTTATGCCTTGAGCACCGGCAACGACATATCCCGCGAGTGGACTCAACTCGACGAACACATTCTCTCTCTTGGTGTAAATAACAAGCACCACTTCAAGTTTGGCAACTTTGAGCCAGACCTGAAGGTGGGTGCCTATGGAGAATATCGCAGCCGAGAATACCAGACCCGCAACTTCATCTACAACTGGAATGTTTCAGCTAATAACATACCATCCGACTTCCGCCACAGCCATATCCCTACTCTGCTCTCCAGCGAGGCGAACATGGGTTACGACAAGCTGTATCTTCTGGAGGAAAAGCAGATGCGCAATAACTACCGCGGACACAACACCTTAGGCGCAGGATACCTGGCGATGTCTCTCCCCTTTGGCAAACTCGGCATCCATGCCGGTGTCCGCTTCGAGCATAATGATATGGAGCTCATCTCCAATACCCGAGACTACGAGAAGAGTGAATCGAGCCGTCATTACAAGACCGATGATGTATTTCCATCTCTCAACACAACATATAAAATCAGCGACCAGCATCAGGTGCGACTGTCGTATGGCCGCAGTATTAACCGCCCAGAATTCCGTGAAGTATCGTCGTCGGTGTATTACGATTTCGACCTTGCCAGTAATGTGCAGGGAAACACTGAGTTAAAGAACTGTTATGTCGATAACCTCGACCTGCGATATGAGTGGTATCCATCCCGTGGAGAGCTCATTTCGCTGGCAGTCTTCTACAAGCACTTCGATTCTCCTATCGAGTGGACCTACACGGTGGCAGGTGGCACAGACCTGATTTATTCTTACAAGAATGCGAAGAGTGCCAACAATTACGGTGTGGAGCTGGATATCAGAAAGAATCTCGGTTTCATAGGATTGAAGGACTTCAGCTGGTCGTTTAATGGTGCCTTCATCAAGAGCAAGGTGCAGTTTGAAAAGGGTTCGAAAGAAGAAAACAGACCGATGCAGGGGCAGTCGCCATACCTTATCAACACTGGCATCTTCTATAAGAACGAGCCATTGAAGATGGATATCGCCCTGCTCTACAACCGCATAGGCAAGCGAATCATCGGTGTGGGCAGAAGCGAAGGAAACACAGGCGATGACTCCAATTCTCGAGTGCCCCACAGCTACGAGATGCCTCGCAACACCATCGACTTCTCGCTGGCAAAGAAATTCGGAGACCATCTGGAGTTGAAGCTCAATGTAAGAGATCTTCTTGCAGAAAAGATATATTACAAGCAGTTTGCTGATGTAACGTATAGCGACGGAAGCAAGAAGCAGGTGGAAGAGATTTCAAGATGCTACAAGCCGGGCAGAAACATCGGTTTGCAGGCAATCTATAAATTTTAGAGACTATCCGTAGAATTTTAAGAAAGATAATATTAGATGTTTATTTAATAAAACAGGAAACAATGATGAACAAGATGTATTTTTTAGGATGCATAGGCATCCTCGCAGCATCTGCCATGTTGAGCAGTTGCAGCAGTGACAATGACGATCCAACTCCTTCTCCAAACCCTGGATTAGAAGTAGTTTACAAGTGGACAACCGATGGCGGTTTGAAGGCTTGCGACCACATTCTCTTCGGAACAGATGATAAGGAAAACGCCAGCGGTACACAGATTGGCAACGGCGACCAGGAGTTCGTTTTCACAGGCAAGCAGACCTTAAAGAAAGGCACTTATCTCCTCAAGGGATGGGTATATATTGCAAATGGTGCTGAGCTTACCATCGAACCTGGAACTATCATCAAGGGCGACAAGCAGACCAAGGCGGCACTCATCGCAGAGCGTGGCGGCAAGCTCATCGCCAAGGGTACAGCCACAGAGCCTATCGTCTTTACATCTGAAGAGGCTGTCGGCAGCAGAAAGCCTGGCGACTGGGGTGGCATCATCCTCTGCGGTAAGGCTAAGAACAACCAGACTGAGCAGCAGATAGAGGGTGGTCCTCGTACCAAACATGGTGGCGCAGATGATGCTGATAACTCAGGAGCCTTGAGCTATGTACGCATCGAGTTTGCCGGTTATCCATTCCAGAAGGATAAGGAAATCAACGGTTTGACCTTCGGTTCAGTAGGTTCTGGCACACAGATAGACCACGTACAGGTATCTTATTCCAATGATGATTCCTTCGAGTGGTTTGGTGGTACTGTGAATTGCAAGTATCTCGTAGCCTACAAGGGTTGGGATGATGATTTCGATACCGATAACGGTTTCTCTGGCAAGGTACAGTATGGTCTTTCACTGCGTGACAGCAAGATAGCCGATACCTCTCAGAGTAACGGCTTCGAGAGCGATAACTGCGCTGATGGTGCTACCGTGGCCCCTCGTACCAAGGCTACCTTCTCTAACATCACCTTCGTAGGTCCTAAGGTATTGGATTCTAAGTTCCAGAACACCACAGATTATATCAATGCCGGAGCATACAATCCAAACAACGGTTCAGCCCTCGGCAAGTTCCAAGCTGCGATGCAGATTCGCCGTTCATCTAACCTCAACTGCATCAACTCGGTGGTCTTAGGCTGGCCTATCGGATTGATCATCGATGGTGAGAAGGGAAATACTGTGAAGGATGCCAAGGACAAGAAGTTCAAGTTACAGAATGTATATTTTGCAGGCATGGATGCCATTGGTACTGATGCCAACAAGATTTATGACGACTATCTCTATGATGCAGCCCAGAAGAAAGACATCGACAAGAATCAGAAGTCATACAGCAACACCTTCTTCTTCTCAGAGCCAAGTAACAAGTATTTTGACAGTTGGGCTTCATTGGTTGGCACAGATGGTTATACTCCTATCGCCGGCAGTCCGTTGCTTGGAGCCGCAAGTTTCGCTGGCTGGACAGGTTTCGACACAGTAACCTACATCGGAGCCTTCGATGGCAGCAACAACTGGATGAGCGGTTGGACCAACTTCGACCCTCAGAACACCAAGTACTAGAAAAAGATTAGTACCGGAATAAGAATTAGAATAGCTAATTTCTATTTTGACTATAAGGTTTTCTTTTATTGGGCATGGCGCAGTGATTTGCGCCATGCTTTTTTGTATATATTTAGACTTATAACTCAAATTGCAGGATGTTTTTTTTCGATGTTTCTTCGTTGAAGCAGATTACATATTGTACCTTTGGTTTGCAGTTTGAAGCGTAGTGAAGCTCTGCTGGGGAGCAACTTCATAAGGAATAGAACTGCGCAGATTGACAAGTATGGGCAGGAGTTGCTATCAACGCAGCTCCTGCTTTTTCATACTTAGAGATTCTGCTAATGCCAAGAAAAACCCAGAAATGAACCGCTTGCGGTTCTCCATTGTTAGTCCACTGTGGTTGTTTAAGTTCTTCTTTAAGTCAGTGAATGTGCCTTCAATCTTGTTGTTTGTATTCGGCATACCCTTGCACTCTTCTCGCTGATATGTAAAGAGGTAAGGAAGGTAAAACTCTAGACTGTTCATCGCCGACTTTAAACGCTGATGTGTGTAGTGCATCTTTCCGTCCTTATGCAGGCTCTTGTGGTTTATAGTATTCTTCCATTTCACTTTCCAGTCCTGGTAACTTTGCACAAAATCATCCTCATTACTTCTATGAAGTTTACCCACTAAATATTTCAGTTCTCTACTAGATAACATCTTAGGATTCAGGGTAAGATAGCGTTTGACAATCTGCTTCATATGAAATTGGCACATTTGTATGTGATAGCTTGAGAAGGTTTTAAACAAACTTTGCTTCTCATCTATAATAATTCCCTCAATGGTATAGCCACGGCTCACGATGCTGCTCACTGCATCTTCATAGTCTTTTACGGTTTCGTTCTTCACAAAGGACATATACAAAGGGTAACCTGTAGCAGAATCAGGACCTAGCATAACACCAAAACCACGTCCCCAATAGGTAACGTCCAAATGAACAAAACCTCCTCCTGAAAGTGGGGGTTGCACCCATTCTCGCTTGATGTTATGTAGTCTACGCTTGACAGTTGCGATGCTAATACCAAATCGTAACGATAACTCGGATATAGTTTGTTTTTCTTGTTGATATACTCGCCATAATTCGTCCTCAGATACATTACTACCAGACCGAAACTGAGTATGACAATCTTTACACAAATACAGTTGTTTTCCATGACGCACTCCGTTTTTCACGGTGTGTTTACTCTTACACACTGGGCATTTTTTCTTGTTCATTATAACTTCGCTTTTTGGCTTTTCAAATACCAGCGAAGTTAGTGTTTATCGAACATTAAGCTATATTGCATCCTGCAAAATGAGCTATTGAACGATTTCAAAGGTCGAAATATCTCTGAAACGTTTGAATTGCTGAGAACACCAGTGTATATCGGTAGTTAAGGAGGATTCCATCCTGCAAAATGAGCTATAGGTCAATTTTTTTTCTATAAATGAAGGTTTTGCAGAAGTCTCAAGTTGATAGTTTTCTAGTATAAACTGAAAATATATAAGAACTAACTTGTAGGTTAAGAACAAAACAATTAATTTTGCCATAGCAGTAGAGAACTACCTTTACGCCAAGACATATCCTAGGAGGAGGGTATATAATATTTTGTAATAATATAATTTTCTAAAACCTATAAATAATGAAAACTTTTTTATTTTCGCATTTTAGTTTTTTAAAACGTTCAGCCCTATTATTAGGAAGCTTGTTCCTTGGGCAAGTATTATCAGCTCAAACATCCTCAACACTTGAACCACCCGCTCCTCACGACTCGGCTTACTATGCTCGTATGCAATGGTTTGATAATGCCAAACTTGGTATTTTCATTCATTGGGGTATCTATGCTGTCGATGGAGTTTCGGAGAGTTGGTCGTTCTTTAATAATAATGTGCCTTACGACAAGTATATGGCGCAATCAAAGGGCTTTACTGCGAGCAATTACAATCCTGCCGAATGGGCAGACTTAATCAAGGAGAGTGGTGCGCAATACACGGTAATTACAACTAAGCATCATGACGGTATGGCACTTTGGAATACAAAACAAAGTAAACTTAATGTGGTGAAACAAACACCAGCCAAGCGCGATCTTATTACCCCTTTTGCAGAGGAAGTGCGTAAACGTGGTATTCATTTGGGTACTTATTACTCACTTCTTGACTGGAGTCATCCTGATTATCCTAACCATACTAGAACGAGTGTGCGCTATGACATAAAGAAGGATCCTGCTCGTTGGCAGAAGTTCTGTAAGTTTAATATGGCAGAATTGAATGAGGTTAACACCAATTGGAAGCCTGATCTCATTTGGTTTGATGGTGATTGGGAGCAGACAGCAGAGGCATGGAATGCTCCAAGCGTGATTAAGATGTTGCGTAAGACAAATCCTAATGTGATTATCAACTCTCGTATTCAGGGCTATGGCGACTATGCCACACCAGAGATCGGTGCGCCAGTGGTACGCCCAAAGGCTCGTTATTGGGAGTTATGTTATACTATCAACGACTCATGGGGTTATCAACAGGGTGATACCAACTTTAAGTCGAAACAGTTCTTGCTCACTACTTTTGTTGATTGTTTGAGTAAGGGCGGAAATCTTTTGCTCGATATTACACCAAAGGCTGATGGCACCATACCACAAGAAAATATAGATATTTTGAAGGCTTTCGGTCGTTGGACGAAGAAACACGCTGAGGCTATTTATAATACTCGTGCTGGTGTGCCAGGCGATTATTTCATTGGTTACACTACAGTAAACCCACAAAAAACAACACTTTATCTCTATTTACCTTACAAACCAGTAGAAAAGGTAATGGTAAAGGGTATTGTGAACAATATTAAGGATATACGTGTAGTAGGTCAGACGGAAAAGCCTACTTATACCTTATATAATAAGTTGTCGTGGAGTGAGGTGCCGGGTGTTCTTTATATTGATGTGCCAGAACGTTTGCTAGATGAGAATATCACAGTATTGGCTCTCGATCTTGAAGGCGAACTAAAAGTATATCAAGGCGAAGGGCAGGTAGTAACAGCTAACTAACTATCCCTTATCATCTTTATTCTCTCTTACTTTTTTAAATGAAAAAATCTCTTTTATACATAGCTTTCTTAGCTTTCCCGCTAGCTTTACTAGCGCAAAAGCAGGGTTTACGACAAAAATATAAAGCCTTTCTAACACCGCCCAAACGTTATGTGTGCTATCGAACATCGGAAAAGATAACCATTGATGGTAAAGGCGATGAGCAAAGTTGGCAGTTGGCTAAGTCTACGGAAAACTTTGAAGACATCTCTGGTGAGGGACATCCAAAGCCTTATTATCCCACAAATGCAAAGATGTTGTGGGATAATGATTATCTCTATGTATTAGGCAATATTACCGATCCCGACCTTGCGGCTCAACTTCAACAGCGCGATACCATAGTGTATCATGACAACGACTTTGAAATTTTTATCGATCCTACTGGTGATGGGCATAATTATTTCGAGATAGAAGTCAACCAGTTGGGAACAATTTTTGATCTTTCGCTAGAAAAGCCTTATCGTTCGCCTTCTCGTGGCTTTATCCAATTTCAGTGGAATTGCCCGGGATTGCAATGCGCTATTCATCTTGATGGCACATTGAACAATCCAAACGACCGAGACAAAGGTTGGACTGTAGAGATGGCTATCCCACGTAAGGCAATAGCTGCCGAATTTGATAACTATCTAAAGGCTGGTAGGGTACTCCGCATAGGCTTCTCTCGTGTGGAGTGGCATCGTGATTATGATGTAAAAACAGGACTTTATTTAAAACGTAAAGACACAAAAGGTAAGACATTGCCAGAGGATAACTGGACGTGGGGAGCTACAGGAATGGTGGCTATGCACATGCCAGAACGTTGGGGGTATGTTTACCTTTCGTCAGTGGTAGTAGGAGAAGGTACAGACACTGTAAAGCTTCCTTATGATGAGAATATGTATCGTTTTATGTGGATGATATTCTATGCACAAGAAGAATATTTCGCTAAAAATCATCATTATGCGAAAAATTATGCAGCGCTAGGACTTACTATTACCGATCGTGAGTTGGCGGCAGGATATAAGTTTACGTTAGAAACTACCACTTATACTTATGAATTGTCGGCTCAGCGTGATGGTGTAAGCTATGTTATCAATCAAGATGGAAAGTTTTTCAAGCGATAATAACTAAAATAAAAACGAAATGAAGATATTTAAACGTCTAACAGCATCAGCACTTTGCTTGCTAGCTATTATAACCGTTTCAGCTAAATCGTTTCCTATACTTGTATGGCAAGGATGGGAAGAGGATAAAACCACCGAGGCTTTTTTGCAAGAACAGTTTGCTACATGGAAGGCTCACGGTGTAACAGGTGTGTGTATGAACGTTGGCTTTAATGTGGAGCATGCACGTATCGCATCGGAGGTGGCTCATCGTAATGGACTAGAGTTTCATGCGTGGATGCCTTGTATGTTGCATAAAGGTTTACCATCGTCATGGTATGCCGTTAACCGTAAGGGCGAAAGAGCCGACTCGGTGCAGGCTTATGTACCTTATTATACATGCTTAGACCCTAATAATAAGGATGTTCAAGCTTATTTAATTGATAAGTATAAGCGAGTAGCTGCTTTGCCTAGTGTCGATTATGTGCAGCTCGATTACATTCGTTATCCCGATGTTATCCTTGCTAAAGGTCTGTGGTCGAAATATAACCTCGTGATGAACGAAGAATATCCCACAGCTGATTATTGCTATTGCGACGATTGTGTGGCTGAGTTTAAGGCAAAGACAGGTATTGATATCCGTTCTGTTCAAGATCCTTCTAAGGTGAAGGCATGGGCACAATTCCGTTGCGATGTTATCACAAACTTTGTGAATAAGCTCTGCGCCGAAGTTCATGCTATGGGTAAGAAAGTGAGTGCCGATGTGTTTCCAGGTCCTAAATCGCATGCTGTCTGGATGGTTCGTCAGGAGTGGAATAAGTGGAATGTAGATGCTTTCCTCCCAATGAATTACAACGACTTCTATCTAAAAGATGCGCGTTGGCTCAAGACTATCACCAAAGAAGAAGTGAAAGCAGTAAAGGGAAAAGCTCCAATCTATAGTGGACTCTTCATCTGTAACGATTGGAGAAACAAGCATAAGGTGGTCGATCCAGAGGCTTCTGGCTTGCTTCCATCTGAAATAGACGAAGCCATTAAGGGTTGTGTAAAGGCTGGTGCTATGGGCATTTCGTTATTTACTTCCACTAGTATGACAGAGGAACATTGGCAGGCACTCAGTGAGGCAATTAAGAAGTATGTGAAATAAAAAAAAGAATGAAATATGAGTATTCAACCCTCTATAAATTGAACGATAAAAAGATTATTACAATGAGAAAACTCTTTATCTCTCTAGCACTTATTTCTCTCACGCTATCAGCTTCAGGACAGCGTGTTTTGGGCAATGATGCTAGCTATAAACAACAAGTATATACAGCTTTGGCACAGAAGCAAAAGGACTTGCCAAAGGGCAATCTTTTTGCCATTCTTTACAGAAAAGACCTAACAACAGAAGAACGTGATGCGCTTGCTTTCCTCTATGCCTATATGAATACGACAGATATAGTCGACCATTCAGGCGATTACTTTCTCAAGCAAGTACGCCTTGCCTTTCAAGTGAAGCAAGAAACTGCGTGGGGAAAACAAATCCCTGACCAACTCTTCCGCCACTTTGTACTTCCTAACCGTGTGAACAATGAGGCGTTAGACGATAGTCGTGAGATATTTGTGAAAAATCTTTTACCTCGTATAAAGGGAATGAATGCCACCGATGCTATCCTTGAAGTAAACCATTGGTGCCACGAGCATGTTACTTATGCACCATCGGATAGCCGTACAAGCGCACCACTTGCAACTATGAAAAATGCACTTGGTAGATGCGGCGAAGAGAGTACTTTCACGGTAGCAGCGTTGCGCGCTGTGGGTATTCCTGCTCGTCAGGTATATACTCCTCGTTGGGCACACTCCGACGATAATCATGCATGGGTAGAGGCTTGGGCTGATGGCAAATGGCATTTCCTCGGGGCTTGTGAGCCAGAAGCGATCTTAGACCTTGGCTGGTTTAATCTTCCTGCATCACGCGGACTATTGATGCACACCAATGTTTTTGGCGATTATAATGGTCCAGAACTAGTGATGAAACGCACAAAAAACTTCACAGAGATTAATGTTACGAGCAATTATGCTAAGACGGGCAAAGCAGAAATACGCGTGGTAGATAAGGAAGGTAATCCTGTGCCTGATGTAGATGTAGAGTTTAAGATCTACAATTATGCCGAGTTCTATACTGCTGCTCGCCGACATACTAATGCGCAAGGCATTACCGACTTTGAGGCTGGGCAAGGAAATGCTCTGTTCTATGCTTCAAAGAATGGTTATTATGGTTTCAATTTAGTATTTTTTGGCAATGAAAAGCAGGTGATAACCTTACAATTAAATCATAAAGTAGGTGATGAAGTTTCAGCTAAGTTCCATATAGTTCCTCCTGTAGGATCCGACTATCTTCCTCCTATAACCCTTGAACAAAAGGCTTTAAACGAATGTCGTTTCAAGCAAGAAGACTCTATTCGTATGGTTTATACGAATACCTTCCTGACGCGTCAGCGGGCAAACGAACTTGCTCTACAAAAGGGATACGACTCTACTACCATTGCTCCCCTCCTTGTTAAAGCGCGTGGCAACTATGATGAGATAGCTAAGTTTTTATCATTGGCAGCTAGTCAGCACAAGGAAAAGAAGGCTATAGCACTCTTGCAATCGCTTCGTGAGAAGGATTTGCACGATACCCCAGTGGAGATACTTATGGACCATCTTTACTATTCACCCAAGGATATAACTGATGCTAAAGTGCTTTGCCCTCGCGTAGGTATGGAAATGTTGTCGGCTTATCGCTATTACTTCCTAAAGAATTTGCCAAAGAAATTTCAAAAGGTATGGAAGCAAAATCCAAATACCTTTGTAGAGTGGGTGAAACAGAACATTGCTATGCGCAATGACTTGAATAGTGTGAACATTATAGCATCGCCAGTGGGAGTATGGAAGAGTGGTACAGCTACTACGATGGCACGTAAGGTGTTCTTTGTTACAGTGCTTCGTACACTCGGAGTGCCAGCATGGATGGACGAAGTGGATGAGCATATCTACTATGAACAAGCTGGAAAGCAGGTATTTGTCGATTTCGACAGTACAACACGCGAAATAAAGCGTGGCGATTTGCAAATGACTTACAAACCAATTGCTACCGTGCAAGATCCAGTTTATTATACCAACTTTAGCCTTTCACGCTTTAATGGCAAGGGCTTTAGCTTGCTGAATTATCCAGAAGATAATACTAGTACATGGAGTGCTTTGTTTAAAAATCCTCGTAAGGTAGAAGAAGGCTATTATGTATGTGTGGCTGGTAATCGTGCTGCTGATGGCAGCGTTGATGCTACTGTACGTTTCTTTAATGTGAAAGAAGGCGAAACTAATCAAGTTGTCCTTGAAGTACCTGAACTAACCGACCCATTAAAGGTATTGGGAAACATTGATCTGACGGCTTGTTATCATCGCGTAGGTAGTAAGCAACAAGAAACATTGCGCAGTAGTGTGGGTAACGATTACTATGTGGTGGGTATTCTTGAACCTAACAAAGAACCTACTAACCATGCTTTGAAAGATATAGAGCGCGTGAAAGAAAAGCTAGAACAATGGGGCAGACCTATGATTATGCTTTTCCAAAGCGAGGACGCATGGGCTAAATTTAAGGTGTCCGACTTCCCTAATCTACCAAAAAATATCATTTGGGGTATTCTCACCGACACACAGAAGATCCCAACAGGTGCTTCTCTTCCAACGATCATACTTGGCAATACTCGTAGTGAAATCCTTTTCAAGGTAGATGGTTACACCATTGGTATGGGCGATCAGATTATGAAAGTGGTGCAAAGATTATAGAAAATATAGGCGTAATGAACAGTGAATAATCAGATTATTTCTAGTCAAAATCAATGCTCATTACGCTAGCACTAAGCTATCGTTTTGTAAAAGCACTTAGGCTGAAATCATATTTTTTTATCGGACAGCAATAATATTATATATCCTTAATTCCGCAACACTATTATAAATTCAGTAATGAGAGGACGCGTAAACGCAACAAGGACGTTCAAGGGCTTAGTTGCGGATTTGAGGATCATGGTTCAAGATACCTACAAATGGGTATTGCAAATTTATTTTATATGCAGTACCTTTGCCGCCAACAAAAAAAATATTTCAATGGCAAGAAAACGAAAGAGAGACAAATCGCTTTGTAGAGAATTTATATGTAGATGCATCAACTTTAAGTTGGTGCATCTTTTTTTTGTGAATAATTTTGAATTTCATTCATTATTCAAGACTCCTCAAAAACCCAAAAAGCAAAACATGGAACGCCTATCAACACATTCTTTATGCCTGCTACGTATCTTTTACATACTATGCTTGCTCCACACCACAAGTTACAACGCCAACGCACAAACACATGGCACAACCATACTGCATGGATATGTTACCGATGAGCAGCGACATATTCCCTTGAGCGGTGCCAGTATTGAAATCATAGGGACGGAGAAACGTGCCATCAGTAACGAACAAGGTAGATATGTTCTGCCCATCAGCGAAGAAGGAAAGTTTACTCTACGGGTGTCTTACATCGGCTATAAAACAAAAAAGACCAATGTAGATTTATTTGTCAACAAACAAGACAGCATTTGCATCAACATAGGTCTACATGCAAACAGTAACACACTACAAGGTGTAACCATCTTGGGAAAAAATAAGATAAGACAACTAAAACTGTCGGCTTTGCCCGTATCGGTCATAGGCAAACGACAATTAGAGGGAACTGCCACGAATGTTAATGACGTACTGGCTCGCACCGTAGGGGTAACAGTACGCAACACAGGTGGCATGGGAAGTGCGTCACGCATATCAATACGAGGGCTGGAAGGCAAGCGCATGGGCATGTTTGTTGACGAAAGCCCCTTAGGAGGATTAAATAATTTTGTGGCACTCAATGACATTCCTACCTCAATGATAGAACGCATTGAGGTGTATAAAGGTATTGTGCCCTACAAGTTTGGTGGTTCTGCATTAGGTGGAGCCGTAAACGTAGTAACCAAAGAGTATCCTCCCCTTTATTTTGACGCATCGTACGAGATAAGCTCGTTCAACACTCACCAATTATCTACTGTTCTGAAACGTACCAACCGACGCACAGGACTGCAGTTTGGCATTGGTGGAGTGTACACCCATTCGGACAACGATTATGACATGGTTTTAGACCATTTGGATGGAAGAACCGTGAAGCGCACCCATGACAAATTTTCCAAAATAATAGGTGGTGCATCTGTCAAAGCTACCAAGTGGTGGTTTGACGAACTAAAGTGGGAACTGATATTTACCCACACCCGACAAGAGATACAAGGTATTGACCAATATATTCGTGAGGCATTCAATAAGTCCCAAAACCTCATAACCGCGCTGAAACTACAAAAAGAGAACTTTTTTGCACCGGGCTTAGACCTAACTTTTGAGACACTGCTCTCGTACGGACGATATGGCATGACAGACAAAGCCTTGTGCCGCTACGACTGGGATGGCAACCCCTTGCCTGCCGTATCGCCTTTTGGTGGTGAGCAAGGCAACCATCCAAGCGATGGCGATAACAAGTCGTATGATTGGAGCGGCAAGCTCAACCTAAATTATCTCATCAATGCACACCACAGCCTCAACCTCAATGTATGTGCCAACAATACGAATATGTTTCCCACCGACTCGCTTATGGATAAGGCTTTAGGATTCAATGCCAACTTTCATAGCAGAATGACATCCACAACCATAGGACTATCGTACGACTTGACACTTTTTAATGGCAGGTTTCAAAACGCATTCACGATAAAAGACTTTATATATAGTTCCGACTCACGGAGTATTTCCACTTACTCTATTAGTGAGCCAAAGCCCATCAGCAGCTCAAAAAACTTTGCGGGTTTTAGCAACGCCATGCGCTGGAAGTTCTCCGACGAACTGTTGGCCAAGGCGTCGTTCAACTCAGAAGTGCGCATACCATCTACCGAGGAGCTTATTGGTAACGGCTATTCCATATTACCTTCGCCAGCTCTAAAACCCGAGCGCACGACAGGATATAATATTGGCTTGCTCTATCACAAAGCATTAAAAGACGGTGGAATGATAGAAATGGAGTTGAACAGCTTTTACAACACTTTAGAAGACATGATACGCTTCACGCCCGACATGATACCTACCATGGCTCGATATAGGAACTTTGGCGAAGTGCAAACCATGGGAATAGAGTTAGAAGCCAAGGGAGACGTATTGCCCATGCTCTATCTATATGCCAACACCACATACCAAGACTTGCGTGACAAGCGAAAGATGGTTCCTGGCACAGTGGTGGAAAATCCCACCTACAACATGCGTATTCCAAATGTACCTTACTTCATGGCTAATGGAGGACTGGAATATCATCAGGAGAATATCTTTGGCGGTCAAGGACAGAATACCCGCATCATGGTTGACGCTTCATATATACACCAATATTACTACGATTTTGAGATGAGCAAATATCAAGAGCGCAAAATACCCACCTCCATAATAGTAGATGCTGCAATAGAACACACGCTACAGAACAGTACATGGAGCTTTACGCTAAAGGTTAAGAATATAGCCAACCGCCGTGTCGTATCCGATTTGAATTGTCCTTTGCCTGGGCGGTCTGTTGCTTTCAAAGTAAGATATTTATTAAAGTAAGACTTATAGTATCAATTCATCAATTATATCATTAAAACAAAAAAACGTATGAAAATCAAGTTGTTATTGTCAGCCATTGCTCTTTCCGTACTGGCTGCATCGTGTGGTAGCGACGACAACGCTACGCCCCAATCAAAGAAAAATACTGGTGCCAATGCCTTTCAAGGCATTGTTTTTGCAACAGGAGTTACCAACCCCGAAGGCAACAACGGCAGCGTGTACATACAAGCACTTGCCGACATGACACCTGGGAAGTACAACAACAAAAACGCCACACCCACAGGATTTGGTTCAACACCTATCATCACACCAAGTGGTAATCTATATTCCTTCCCCGATTATATGGGGAACTCCAAGGCAGAGATTACCCGATACAACATTGATGCGCAAGGCAACTTTGTACAAAAAGGCACACTGTCCATCCCTGCAGGAGCTGCTGCCAGCAATGTGGTAGAACTGAATGAAGAAAAGGCTTACGTTAGTTTTCAAGGTTTGGGAAAAATAATGGTATTTAATCCGCAAACTATGAAGAAACTGACAGAGATAGACCTTAACTCTTTAGCACACAAAGACACCAAGGTAGCCCCAGCTGCCATGATTATCCGAGACGGCATGCTGTTTGTTGGGCTTAATCAGTTTAATGCACAGTGGATGCCAACCTCCAACACCATAGAGCTTGCCATAATTGACACCAAGACAGACCAAATAAAAAAGCACATTACCAACACATCTTTAGGCATGAGTTTTGCAACACGCCCCATAGACGCAAATTCTATCTTCATGGATGAGAACAAAGACATATACATCAACTGCATTGGGGCTTTTGGTTTTATGCCTCAACTTCCTGGAGGTATTGCCCGCATCAAGAACGGAAGCGAAGAGATAGACCCCACATACTGCATTCGGTTCGACCAAACAGAAGTAAAGGGCTTATCTACCAAGAAGGGTGAGTTTGCCGCAACCATATTATACGGTGGTAAAGGCAAACTATACGCTTATCTAAACGCTTATGGTTTAGATCCTAACGCCATGAGCAATCCGTATCTATCAATGACCAACGTACCCGTGGAGATAGATTTATACCAAAAAAGTATTACCAAGATAGAGGGCATGGAGGTAGGCAATCCTCAAGGAACAGCCATTGGCAAACACAAAAATCTAATTGTATTTGGGAGTGCCAACAAAAAGGCAAATGGCTTTTACACCTACAATCCAGAAACAAAGGAAGTAAAAGGACCTGTATTGGAAGTAATGGGTAATCCGAGTTTCTTTTATAGTTTTGCTAAATAAAAAAAATAGAAGATTGAGTCTGTTCGACACTTCTGCTTCAGCCCCCAAAAAGAACAGACTCATACTTTTTCGCAGTATAAAATACGCTCAACATGCAGACACAAAAAGACGAAATCAAAGAACGAATCATCGCTGTTGCCCGACAAGAGTTTATTGCGAATGGAGTGAAAAACACATCTATGCAGCGCATTGCATCACTTTCGGGCATTGCGGTTGGCAACATATATCATTATTTCAAAAGCAAAGACCATTTGTTTAGGTGTGTCATACATCCCTTGCTCAAAGCCTTTGAAGCCTATCGACAAAATGCCAACCAGTCATCGTACGCTACATTAGATATTTTCAGATACGACTCGTATTTGGATGGAATGAAAGAATTGGTCACATCGTTAGTTGTTCCCTATCGTAATGAATTAAAACTTTTGCTGAACGAGGCTGCCAACACCTCACTTCATCATGCCATTGACAAGATGATAGAACAACAAAGTATTGACGGAATGAACTACATCAAACGAATGAAGCAGCAATATCCGTGCATTAACGACCAAATATCACCTCATTTTCTCCGTGTACTTTGCAATTTATGGAAAGAAGTAATCAAAGAAATTGTAATGCACGACAATCTGACACCCACTGAACAAGAAAACCTTATCCTCGATTACGTTAAATTTGACGTGGGCGGCTGGAAATACATGCTGAACATTCAAGACACTCTGGACTTAGAAACCGAAGACTAAACAACAATACCAAAAAAAACATAGAAGGAGTTCTATAAATTAGCTTTGTCAGATTTTAAGGCAGATAATATAAATTACCATGCGAATATTGTGAGTAAAATTTATCAACCCCTAATTCCGCAACACTATTATAAATTAAACTTTTTAAGTACCTGAACAACAAAAAGTTGCTTAGGATTTTGCCATGTCAGAATTTTCACTTATCTTAGTGTTACAAAAAAACAAGAGAATCCGACGATAGACATAGCGAAGATACAAATTAAATCTGAGAGACTCACTCCTTTTGAGGAATTATTTTTGGGTCATGGAGCAATTTGACTCCACACACATTATCATCTGTAATCGACTCAACCCTCGATCTAAGGTGTAGATCGTTCCATTTCATAGCACGTTTTCTCGCCACGGCAGAGCTTAAGTAAACTTAGCTCTGCTCATCTGGCTTAACGAAAATCTTCGTTTCCATCAGAAGGACACGCTGAAGAGGTTCTTTGAGAGATTTGAACAGAATGGGTTCACTATCAATCGCTTCAGAGCTGATTGTGGATTATGTTCCGAGCAAATCAATGGCATTGAGTTTGAATAGAACGCTATCCTTGTTGAGAAGTGGAAAGGTAAGGCATATCAACTTGTGATTCAAAGACAGAAACGGATGGATGGTGTGCAGGATTTTTGGGAAGGAGAATACACATACCGTTGTATCCTGACTAACGACTATGATTCTTC
>QWCU01004668.1_pt1 | contig 19199 bp, 14 predicted proteins | sample 1972601 | NCBI WGS metagenome assembly QWCU01 (sample SAMN09866700, study PRJNA288562) | Human vaginal metagenome isolate pre2_vaginal, whole genome shotgun...
ACCCGAAGCCCTATCAAGAACAACGCGACGCTTCTTGTGAGCATTAACTGCGCGCTTTACTCGTGCCATAAGTATTCCTCAGCTTTCTTAAAAAATCTTTAATTGCGTCTTCGCTTTACTGCAACTTACTTAGCCAGCAAGCCCTTCAAATTCTTGCTCTGTGCTGTAGCCAAAACTTTATCTGCAGACAAAGCACGACGCTTGCGAGCAGACTTATGCTCCAAGTTGTGGCGCATTGCGCTACCATCGTGCATTACCTTACCAGTGCCGGTAAGGCGAACGCGCTTGGACGCTGCGGAATTAGTTTTCATCTTCGGCATTGCTGCCCTCCTTATGATTCTGATCAGATTCTACAGAAGCTTGTGCTGCGACTGCTGCCGCATCCTGAGTTCCTTGCTTTGCTGCAAGACGCGCTGCCTGGCGAGCCTGACGTTCTGCGCGCGATTCAGCGCCTCTACGACGCTGCTCAGACTGAGTATGAATCTTCTTGCCCTTAGGAGCGAGAGTCATTATTATGTTACGACCCTCCTGCTTAGGGGCAAACTCAATAGTTCCACTTTCGGAAACCTCATCTGCAAGCCTACGCAATAACTCAACTCCGCCGATAGGACGCGATTGCTCGCGACCACGCAGCATAATGGTGACTTTAACCTTATCGCCGCCATTTAGGAATCGAAGAACATGACCCTTCTTAACGTCAAAATCATGATCATCAATCTTGAGTCGGAAACGAATTTCCTTAATCTCAGCTGTGCTTTGATTACGACGCGCTTCACGAGCCTTAATCTTCTCGTTGTACTTGTACTTACCGTAGTCAATAAGCTTGGCTACAGGAGGCTTAGCAGTAGGTGCCACCTCGACGAGATCGAGGTTCGCTTCCTTTGCCAGGTTCAACGCTACCGAGGTCGCGATGACCCCCACTTGCTCGCCTTTCGGACCGATAAGGCGTACCTGGGAGACGCGAATCTCTTCGTTAATGCGTGGTTCGTCGCTAATGATGACTCCAATCCTTGTTAAAACAGTGGAACAGCACACCAAAAGGCAAAGATAAATTCAAGTTCACACATCAATCAAAATAAGCACGCAACCTAAATTCATAGCCGTGCGGCTTTGTAGCAATAAATAAATGCCACGTGACCGAAGTCATGAACCCGAAACCACTTTGGGCTTCCAGGTGGGATATACCACTTTCTTGATTACTCAAGCCAAATGTCTATTCTACTTGGAGCCTTGACATTAATCAATGCCAATAATCAACCGTGCTCAAAAATACTAAACAAATCGCAGTAAAACACGCAAAATAAACGCAATTCCGCGCGCGCGATATTATTAAGTCTATGGAGCCTTTAAAGCGCTGCGTTGTTTTAGCAGCTGGAGATTATTACGACCATACGCGCGAACATGTTCCTGATCGCGCTTTAACTATTGCGGCAGATGGTGGCTGGGACCATGCGTGCAGACTCGGCTTGCATGTTGATGCTCTAATTGGTGACTTTGATTCTGTGCGCTTAAAGCTTCCAACAGATGCTGCCATTACACGACTTCCCGCCGAAAAAGATGATCCAGATTTGCTTTCTGCTCTTAAAGTTGGCTGGGCTAAAGGTTCTAGAGAATTCCATATTTTTGGCGGCTTAGGCGGTCGCGTCGATCACACGATTTCCAATATTCAGCTTATGGTTCGACTTGCCGTTAGAGGCGGAATTGGATTCTTGTATGGAGACGGCACGATTGTTACAGCAATTCACAACGGTTCTCTTGACTTTCCTGCATCTAATGGTCACGAAGGCCGCATGGTTTCTGTGTTCTCACACACGCCCGTTTCTAGCGATGTAAACGAGATTGGTCTTAAATATCAACTTCAGCACGCAACTATGTATGGTGATGCCGTTCAAGGCTTAAGCAACGAGTTACTAAACGATACTCCTGCACATATCGACGTTCACGAAGGAACGCTTGTAATCACCTTCCCTATAGACGCTCCACTGCCTCAAGTCAGCTGGTTTAAGCGACCAGTTGGAGATTTAGGTGATATAAACACTAACATCTCGGATGCTCTCGCTGTGCCATCAAAATAGCCTAAATAATCGCAAATTTGCGGTGTAGAAAGCAAAAATGCCTCGCAATGCGTCGTACATACCGCACATTAAAATGAACGTGTTAGTTTAAATAACGAAGACCAAAACGTATTGTTAAAAATCGCGAAAAATCGCTAGAACTATGCGTTAAGGTTTCACTCAAGGGAGATCCCATATGACAGTCAAGATTGGTATTAACGGCTTTGGACGTATCGGCCGTTTGGCATTCCGTCGTATTTTTGAGCTTCAGGCTCGTGGCGGTCAAGCTGGCGATATCGAAGTTGCAGCCATCAACGATCTGACCACTCCTTCGATGCTTGCTTACTTGCTTAAGTACGACAGCACTCATGGCACTTTCCGCCACGACGACGGCACCCCAGTTGAGGTTACCTCCACCGAAGACGCAATCGTCGTAGATGGTAAGACTTACAAGGTTTACGCTGAAAAAGACGCAAACAATATTCCATGGGTTAAGAACGATGGCGTTGAGTTCGTGCTCGAATGCACTGGTTTCTACACTTCTGCAGAAAAGTCCCAGGCTCACTTGAACGCTGGAGCTAAGAAGGTTCTTATCTCTGCTCCTGCTAAAGACGAAACCACCCCAACCGTTGTGTTTGGTGTGAACCAAGAGATCTTAAAGCCAACCGACAACATTGTGTCCGCTGGCTCTTGCACCACCAACTCCATGGCTGCAATGGTTAAGCTTTTGCAGGATAACTGGGGCATTAAGTCTGGCTTCATGACCACAATCCACGCTTACACTGGCACCCAGATGATTCTCGACGGCCCACGCGGCTCCAAGCCACGCAACAACCGTTCGGCTGCTTGCAACACAATCGAGCACTCCACTGGTGCTGCTAAGGCAATCGGCAAGGTTGTTCCAGAAGTTAACGGCAAGCTTCAGGGTCATGCTCAGCGTATTCAGGTTCCAGATGGATCTGTTACCGAGTTGACCACTGTTCTCGAGAAGCCAGCTACTACTGAAGAAATCAACGAAGCCTTCAAGAAGGCTTTCGAAAACTGCGAGTACTTCGGTTACAATGCTGATAGCATCGTGTCTTCCGATATTATTGGCGACACCCACGGTGGCGTTTTCGATCCAACTCAGACCGATGTTAACACTGTTGACGGCGTTACCTTGGCTCGTACCGTTACCTTCTACGACAACGAGTACGGCTTTACTGCTAACATGATTCGCACCTTGCTTTACTTCGCTGAGATTGCTGAGTAAAGTTAGCGAAACACGGTAAAGCTAAATAAAACTACAAACCCCTTGCGGTGACTCATCGCAGGGGGTTTTCGCAACGCATTGCACACGGGGGTAAAAATGGGCAAAAAACATGCTGCAACAGGCAAAGCAACGCCAGCAATCGCACAGCTAGAAAATGCTGGAATCACATTCCGTGTTGTTGACTACGAGCACGATGCAGATCACATGGATGACGGCTACGGCATGGAAGCAGCGCAAAAATTAGGCGTAAACGCAGAGCAAGTTTGCAAAACGCTTATGGTAGACACAGGCGAAAAGCGCGTAGTTGGTATTGTGCCAGTAAACGCTCGATTAAGCATGAAGGCGATTGCGAGCGCAGTGAATGCCAAAAAAGCCAGCATGACAAGCCCAGACGTAGCTCAACGAGAAAGTGGCTATGTTGTTGGAGGAATCAGCCCATTTGGTCAGCGCACTCATCACGAAACTGTGTTGGACGCTAGCGTTATGCACTTTGACGAGATTCTTGTTTCTGGAGGAAAACGCGGTCTTGACGTTGTTCTAAATCCAAACGATTTGGTTAGCCTGCTTAACGCGACTGTGGCAAATATTCTAGCTTAAAGCTAGCAAACGTCGTGGCAACGTGCGATAATCCGTAAGGTTGTTCATTTTAATCGTTAGGAGTTTATTATGGGTATGCGTGGACGCAAGCGCAAGGCTCGCCGCAAAAAGGCAGCAAATCACGGCAAAAGGCCAAATGCTTAATGCAAATGCTTAATGCAAATGCTTAATACGTTTGATTTGCGTATAAATTTGTAACTAAAAGCCCACGGATTTATTACCGTGGGTTTTTTGTTTACGTGATTTTTAATCAAACTACCAAACGACTCAAAACGCACGCAAGGGTCTTCGCTGCATTCTAGGATTATTGCATGGCAAAGAACATAGATGAGTTGCTAGAAGCACTAGAAAAAGCACCGCAGCAAGATAAAAACACAACATTGTGCAAATCAATGCTGCTTGGCTTCGACACAGAAACAACGGGCGCGATTATTGGCAGTGATTCAATATGCTCTGCAACGCTCGTTTTTAGAGACCCAGCGCGTGGGCGTAACAATGACGTTATTGCAACGTGGCTTGTAAACCCGCATAAGCAAATCAACCCTAAAGCAAGCGAAGTAAACGGCTTTACAAACGAGTTTTTGCAAGAAAACGGAGGCGAACCAACTCAAGAAATCGAATTACTTGGAAAAGCCATTAGCCTTGCACAAAGCAAGAATATTCCACTTCTTGCATACAATGCGCCTTTTGACGTTAAAATGCTAAATCATGATTTGCAAAGATGGAGTCTTGACTCTTTGCAAAATCGCCCAAAAAGCACAATTAATGGCGGCGAGATGCTTATTGTAGACCCGCTTGTTATAGATAGAGCCATTTCTAAGCGCACTGGCAAACGCACACTTACATACACAACGCAGTTTTACGGCGTGGAGCCAATTGGCAATTTTCACGATGCTACAGCAGATACAGTTGCTGCAGTTGATTTGATTGAGCCTATAAGTGAGTTGCACGAAAACGTTGCAAATCTTAAGTTATGCGAGATTATGACTTGGCAGCGAGACGCTTACGCAAAGTGGAAATTAAACTTTGATAGCTGGCTTAAGTCTAAAGGAAGACCAGCTAGCGAAGGAAACTGGCTGTGATTAATGGCGATTCTTGTGCAATTTGCGCGCGGAAAAATCGCAAGCAGCCGCACATCAAATAAGCACAACTCAAATAAAATCAACTAAAATAAAACGCAAATAGCAAAAACAACACGGAAAAGCAAAATGTCTTTACAAAAATTATCTCTAGACGAAGCATGCAATATTTTGTTGAAGCAAAATCTTTTGCGAGAAATAATACAAAATAAAAGTGCGCAAAAACATGACGATTTAACGCACGGAAACGACCAAACTTGGTCAATAGATGCTAGCGATTTTAGTGCGCACTCAAAGCCGTACAGCCACATAACGTACGATTCGCGCGATATTAAGCCAAACACATTGCTTTTTATTAAGGGCAATTTTAAGCCAGAATATCTTAAAGACGCAGATAAAAATGGCTTAAACGCATACGTTGCTCAGGATTGCTACGCGGAATACACTAATGCGGTTGGGTTGATTGTAACAGACGTTCGTAAAGCAATGAGTGTGCTTTCGGCTGCGTTCTTTAACAATCCGCAAGAAAAGCTTACGACTATTGGCATTACGGGAACAAAAGGCAAAACAACCACAGCATACTTTACTCATGCTATTTTGAACGCACATTCTAATGGCAAAGCCGCGCTATTCTCTTCGGTAGACAATTGTTTAGATGGTAAAACATATGTTGAGTCGGACTTGACTACGCCAGAAAGCCTAGACGCGTTTAGAATGATGAGCCAGGCTGTAGAAAATGGCATGAAATACCTTGTTATGGAAGTTTCGTCGCAAGCATACAAAGTCAACCGCGTGTATGGATTGCACTTTAATGTTGCGGCATTTTTGAACATTAGCCCAGATCACATAAGTCCAATCGAACATCCTACTTTTGAAGATTATTTGTATTGCAAGCGTCAAATCGTAAAAAATACGGATGCACTTGTGCTTAATGCGGATTGCGCGCATGCAGATTTGCTTCTTCAAGACGCACAAGAAAATAGTGTAAAAGTCACGACTTTTTCAAGAATACACAAAGAAGAACTAGACGGAAACACTTGCAATTGCCCAGAATGCAGCGATTATTCCGATATTCATCCTTACGAAAACAGCGAAAAATACCCAGAGCTTGTTTTGCCAAGATATGTAGCGATACCAGAACCGCAAGGGTTGAAAGAATCGCAAGGGTTGCAAGAATTACCAAGTTCGCAAGAGCATTGTATTGCGATTTTGGAAGGCGAAGCTAGCGAGTACGTAAATCAAGACATGCCTAATTACAGCGCTATAGACAAATTCAATCTAAAGATTGCTGGCGACTTTAACTACGAGAATGCATTGGCTGCGATTGCAATTGCACAAAACGCGCAACCAGATTTAATCAACAATGTTGAAGCTTTGCACGCGATTGAAAACGTTGAAATTCCAGGGCGCATGGAGATTTTTAAGGATTCAAAATCCAACACGATTGCAATAGTTGACTACGCGCATAATTACGTTTCTGTAAAAGCGCTACTTGACTTTGTTGAAGAAAGATACGCAAGCCAGAGTTTATACACTACTCTTGTTACGGGGTCTTCTGGAAACAAAGCTTACGACAGGCGCAAAGAGATTGTTCAAGCTGCGCAAAATCGAATCGACGAGTTTGTGTTTACAATCGAAGACACAAACACCGAAGATCCAATGGATATTTGCAACGATATGCAATCTTGCATAACAATACCAAGCGTTAAGTCGCAGATAATAATCGACAGAACGCAAGCGATTGAGCACAGCGTAAACGAAGCTAGAGAGCGCGACGAGCACAGCAAACGCGATGAAGATAACGACTTATTAAGCGTAATCCTCATTATTGGAAAGGGCGACGAACGCTGGATTAAGCACAACAACAAGCACGTTCCTTACGAAAGCGATTCGCTTGTTATTAAGCGCCTATTTAGCTAGTTTAGCTAAGCGCCTATTTAGCTAGCGGCTCTTTAGCTAAGCGCCTATTTAGCTAGCGGCTCTTTAGCTAGCAACTCTTTAGCTTAAGTCAATCCGTAGCTAAAGTCATTCCGCAAGATTTGGATGAACGTTAGCGCGTTGATCTTTTGGCTTCTTTAAGTCTGGATTAACGCGCTCAATCAGCATAGTGCGCGCATCTCCTGCTGTAACAAAGCTACCGCAAATCAGCACTCCGTGACCATACCCAACTCCAAGCTCATCGTCTTCGTCAACAAGATTCACTGCCGTTTGAATAGCGTCTGGAAGATCGTCAACGCGAATCACGCGATCTTTACCAAACACGCCAATCGCAATCTTCTCTAGGTCTTTAGGGTCCATAACGCGGTCGCGCCAAGAGTTACGCGTAACAATAATCTTAGTTAAAATCGGCTCAAGAACACCTAAATATTCTTCAACTTGCTTATCTGCCATCATTGCCACAACGCCAATAAGCTGCTCAAAATTATAGTTTTCTTCGATTGTTTTACGAAGAGACTCAGCAGCATTAACATTGTGGCCGCCGTCAATAATAATCGTTGGAGAAGTGCGAACTTGCTCAATTCGGCCAGGAACCTTAACTTGACTCAAAGCCTCGGCAACCAAATCGCCGTCTAAAGCGCCATTTACAGGCAGAACAACCTCCGCAGCAGCAAGCGCCGCCAAAGCATTATGCGACTGATGCACACCAAACTTATCTATTGGAACATCTTCATAAGTGCCATTTGGAGTTCGCAAAGTGGCAACTTGACCACCAACAGCTGGAGTGCGCGAAACAACCTCTAGTTCTCCGCTGCCGTCACTAAAGTCACGTAAAAGCTTGGCATTATTGCGATTTGCCACCTCTTGAATAATCGGCAAAACTTGCGATTCGTGTGGCTGCGGCCCCAAAATCACAGTGCAATTTGGCTTAATAATGCCAGCCTTTGTACGCGCAATCTCTTCAACCGTGTTTCCAAGCCATTGCATGTGGTCCATGTCTACAGGGCCAATAATCGCAGCATCCGCGTTCATAACATTAGTGGCGTCCCATTCGCCGCCCATGCCAACTTCCATCACAGCAACATCTACAGGAGCGTCAGCAAAAGCCCAAATCGCCATAGCTGTAAGCACTTCAAAAAAGCTCATGCGCGGCTTGCCGTCAGCATCCATGCGAGCGTCAACCATGTCTATAATGTCTTTCATTTGATCAAACACGTCAACGAACTGGTCATCGCTAATTTCTTGGCCGTCAATCATAATTCGCTCATTTACGCGTTGCAAATGTGGCGAAGTGTAAAGACCCGTGCGCAAACCGTACGCGCGGCAAATCGCCTCCGCCATGCGCGCCGTGGAGCCTTTGCCATTGGTGCCAGTAATGTGAATCACGTGCATAGACTGCTCTGGATGCCCCAAAATATCAAGAATTAAGCGCATTCTATCTAAATCAAGATTTGTCTTGTTATGCTCTGGAGCGCGGCTCATAATATCTCGCTCAACGTCAACAATTCGCTCATTGGTGCGATTTGGATGTTCCATCGACATTTTGTGCTCCCCTATTTTTGATTTACGTTTTCGGATTTACGTTTTCGGATTTACGTTTCGCTCATTTTTCCAACTATCTAGATTAATAACTGTAGTGTTTTTGTACCTGATTTACGGCGTGTCGTGGTACAAAACGCGTAAAACAACTCCGCACTTTGTACCACATTCCACCCAAATCACGTACAAACTCGGGAAATATCGCTCGCGCGCTACGCTTCTCAAGCGAAAAGGCAGGTCGTCGCGCGAACATGTTTGCTTGCGTTGAATAATCGGTTTTATAGCGCGTTATAGATTTCTGCAATAATCAAAAACGTTACAAATCGCACAAAACTAGCGCATAAAGGCGTGTTAGTGGCTATTAAATGGTAAAGTACACGTTGGCGTTTCTGCCCAGGCTGCGTAGGTCGAGAAACGCTCAAAGAAATTACAATGCGCAGCAATCAATAGTTAGGAACACTAATGAGTGATATTCTAAACAACGAATCCGCAAACAATCAAAGCGAAGAAAACGCACAATACTCCGCACAATCCGAAACTCCAATAACCGATAAGGCTCGTGCAAACGCAAATCCTGCACCAACAACAATCGCAAGTCTTAAATGGCGCGTTGCAGATATATCGCTCGGCGCCGCTCTAGCCGCCTTGTTTGGCATAATCTACTGGGGCTTTACCATTGTGTTCTTCTCCCAAATCTCCCCCATTTTGCGCACTGTTTTGCCTGGATTTGGCAGCATTTTGCACGGCGTTTGGTACATGTCTGGTCCGCTTGCTCTTCTTTTAATCCGCAAGCCTGGTGCTGCAATTTACGTAAACGTTGTTGGCGCCGTGTTTGAGAACATTCTTGGCCAGCAATTCTCTGCATTTATGGTTTTAGCTTCTGCCGCCTTGCAAGCCGTGTTTAGCGAGCTTCCTTTTGCTATCGCTCGCTACAAAAAGTACAATCTTACTTTAAGCGTAATTTCTGGCACGCTTACCGCTCTTGAATATGGTATTTACTTAATGTTTGTGGTCTACCAGGGAAAGAGCGCAAACTATCTCACAATTCACATGATTTGCGAACTTATAAGCGGCTTTGTGATTGCAGGCATTGTTCCTTGGCTTCTATTCGTTGCAGTTCGTAAGACTGGAGCTTTAAGCAATTTTGCTTCTGGAAGAGACCAAGAAGTAGTAGCGTAGCTATTTGCTCTAAAGCTGCTTGCGACTTGTCTTTCATACACCCATGCGCTTTGCGCGCTAAACAACGCGTTAATCGTAGTGTGTTAAACAGCGTGTTAAACGTTTATGGGTGTGTGCTAATCTAGTCGTTGCTAACTTTGTTAGCGTGGGGCTTTAGCTCAGTCGGTTAGAGCAACGGACTCATAATCCGTCGGTCCAGGGTTCAAGCCCCTGAGGCCCCACTAAATGATCGCCTTAATGGCGTATAAAAAAGCTTCAACTCGTTTGATTCTAGGAATTAACTAATTAATCTTACAAGTTGGAGCTTTTATTTATATTCTTTGCAGCCTATAGCCCTGCTTTAGAAAGATAGTCTGGGATTTCGCTCGGATACTCTGGCCACGCTCCTGCTTGAGTGCAAACGTACGCAGCAGTGTTGATTGCAGCACGATGCGCGTCTTTAAGCGAATCGCCAGCTAAAATCCTTGCAGTAAACGTGCCAGAGAACGAATCGCCAGCACCAACCGTGTCGTTAACTTCCACATGAGGAGTTGGGTAGGTAGAGCTTTCGCCATTCTTGGTAAAGATTGCGCTAAAAGTAGATCCGCCAGTCAAAATCACATAATCCAAACCATAGCGAGCTTGGAACCATTTGCAAGCCTCATTGTCGGAAGTTTCGCGAATATTGAACATATCTCTAAGAAGAAGCAGCTCGGAATCGTTAAGCTTAAAAACAGTTGCCTCTTTAAGAAGAGCGTCAATCAAATCCTTTGAATAATGATCGCTACGAATGTTTATGTCGAAGAACTTCATGGCGTTTGGCTTGGTGTGCTTTAAAAGCTCCAAAACAGTGTCGTGAGTTTCTTGCGATCTTAAGCTAAGAGTACCAAAGCAAATCGCGTCTGCTTTACTAACAAGATCCACAAGTTCGCGCGTATAAACAATATGATCCCACGCAATGTTTCGCACAATCGTGTACTCTGGAATGCCATTTCTAAGCGAAACATCTACCGTACTAGTTGGCCAAGCATTGCGCTGAATAACGTGCTTAATCCCTGCTTTTTCAACTTCTTCAACAAGTTCATTGCCAAGAGAATCTTCTCCAACAGCACTAATAACGTAGCTTTCTGCACCATTGCATTGCGCGTGATACGCAAAATTCGCTGGAGCACCTCCAACTCGTTTTCCTTGGGGAAGCAAATCCCACAGTAGTTCTCCAAGTGAAAGAACGATTGGCTTAGTCATTGTATTCCTTTCGAGAGTATCGATGATTTTGGCTGCGACTCGTTAATCAACATCTTTATTGCAACAAGTCACATAAATGCATAAAACACATAAATGTATAAAACGCATGAAACATATAAAGCATATGCAGCACACAAGACACATAAGCCGCAATAAAGTAATGTTGTTATAACAACTAAGTGCTATAACAACATTATTGCGTAAAGATTAGATAATTAATTTAGATAGTCTTAGATGATTCTAGATAATTCTAGATAATCCTAGATAATCTTAAATAATCTTAGACAATCTTAGACAATCCGTTTAGATAGCAGCACACTATTTAGCAGCGCGCTGAGCCATCCAAGCCTCTACATCATCAATCTGCTTAGGAATATCGATAGAAAGCCATTCAGGACCATTCTCCGTCATCAAAACATCGTCTTCAATGCGGATTCCAATTCCGCGCATTTCTGGCGGAAGCATAAGATCATTGGCAGCAAAGTACAAGCCAGGCTCGATTGTGAAAATCATTCCTGGAGTAATCTTCGCACCCTGATACGCCTCGTAGCGAGCTTGAGCGCAATCGTGAACATCCAAACCCAAGTGGTGAGCAACACCACACGCATGCCAGCGGCGATGCTGCTGACCTTGCGGCGAAAGTGATTCTTCAACGCTAACCTTTAGAATACCCCACTCGTGCAAATGCTCTGCAAGCACGCGCATGCAAGCGTGGTGAATATCGCTGTAAGTGGCGCCTGGCTTAGCAGCCTCAAAACCAGCTTGCTGAGCGTCGAGAACGCACTGGTAAAGCTTCTTTTGCAAATCCGTGAACTTGCCGTTTGTTGGGAAGGTTCGCGTAATGTCTGCAGTGTAAAGGCTGTTGACTTCTACGCCTGCATCAATCAAAAGAAGATCCCCGCTAGAAACCACGCCCGTGTTGCGCATCCAGTGCAAAATTGGAGCGTGCTTGCCAGAAGCAACAATCGTATCGTAGCCAACTTCGTTTCCAACTTCTCGAGCAACGGAGTTAAAAGCGCCTTCAATCATGCGTTCAGAATGCTCCTTGCCCAAAGCTTGAGGCAAACGCGTAAGCATGCGGTCAAAGCCTAACTTTGTAGCAGCAACAGCTTTGCGCATTTCGCCAATCTCGTAAGCGTCTTTAAGCATTCGCGCTTCGGCAGCCACTTCGTGCAGCTTATCGTCTGCAGCAATGTTAGCATCTTCGTCGCTAAATCCGCTCGCTTCTCTTAAAGCATCTACGCGCGCAGTTAGATCAGCATCCGCTTCTCGCACAATTCGCACGCGCACGCTTTCGGCAGAGCTATTATCGTCGCTAACGTTTTTTGCAATCGCGTCGTCAAGCTCGGCAATATCGCGCGTTTCAATGCCAGTCATAGCCTTAAGCTCTTTAAGTCCTGCGCGAGGGCCAACCCAGTATTCGCCGTAGTGCGGGTCTTTATAGAATGCTGCAGTGCTATTGTCTGCGCGAGGTGCCACAAAAAGCTGCGGAACGTGGGTTTTGCCCGCCGCTTCCTCTTCGCTGCCTGCTTGCACTGGCTCAAGCACAAGAACAGCGCCTGCCTCGTAATCCTGGCCCAAACCAGTGTAATATGCGAAAGTTGTGTCTGGCCTAAAAGCGTAGTCGCAATCGTTATTGCGCACTTTTGGCTGGCCTGCTGGAATAACAAGGCGCTCGCCTGGGAATCGCCTGCCAAGCGCCTCTAGACGCGCTGGTGTGTATTTCGATGATTCAAGCGGTTCGATTTGAGGCTCCTGGTTATCCCAGCCGCTAGTCATAAACTCTTTAAAGGAATCGCTGTTTGGTCGCAAAGATCGATTATTTACGCGGTCTTGTGCTTTTTGCGTGCCATCCGCGTTTAGTTGCTCTCCATGTATTGTTGGCGTTGATTGATGCATATCTTCTGCCATCTTGCGACTCCTTGAATTAATCTTTAATCAACCTAATCTTTAATAAACTTAGATTCAATCTACATTTCCCTATTTTCTTATTAGGAATGTACATTGAAAATTGCTATTTGATTGCAAAAAACTAGAGCGAAGCGTTGTAATGCTGCACCTTAAGCGTGCGGCGAGAAGAATCAAGCTTGCCGAGCACCATACGACGCAAAGCAAGGTCGGCATCCTTATGCTCATCAAGCCAGCGCTGTCCGCGCTCAACCAACTCGTCTACATCCGCATAATTTGGATACAAGCCTTCAATCAAAGTTTCCGCCATATGGAATGTGCGATTCTTCCAAATCCACTCAACTTCCGCAAAGTAGCGCTCAACATAAGGCTTAACCAAATCACCTTTAGCAGTGCTTGCAAATCCAGCAACCACAGCACCCATTTGCATATTAGTTAAATCAAGATTACGCAAAGCCTGTTCAAAAGCCCAATCCTTAGCTTCTGCAGTTGAGCGAGCAGCACGAGCCTGGTATGCGTATTCACGATTCTCAGTCGTGTCTCGCTTTTTAAGTTCCGCATCAATTCCAGCTTCGTCCAAAGCATTTACGCCTGCGAGCGCAATAAGAATGCTCCAGCGCAAGTCGTTGTCGATTTCCAAGCCTTCTAAGCTCACAGAACCGTCAAGCAATCCGCGAGCGATTTGCACAAACTCACTATCTCCAACTTCGCCGTATCCAAGATAAGCCTTTAGCAACTGGAACTGCTCGTCGGAGCCTGCCGAAGCCGCCAAAGCCAACTGCCATAGTTCGTGAGCTACATGCTTTGCGACTTCTGCTTGGCGCTCAGGCACAACATAGTGGCTTGCAGTCACTTTTACTTGACCAAGAGCATAGCGGAAAGTAGTTGATTCGTGCTCTGTTGCCAAAGCCTTAAGGCTAAGTTCCACAAAGCGCTCTGCTGGGAATTCTGCGTCGCGAGTCATGTCCCACAATGCAAGCCAAATAAGCGAGCGAGTCAAAGAATCCTTAAAGCGGTAGAGATTTTCGGCAGCAAACTCAAGCGACTTTTCGTCAAAACGCAACTTTGTGTAAGTCAAGTCGTCATCGTTTACAAGAATAAGCGCAGGCCTTTGCAATCCGCGCGCTTCCGCCACTTCCGTCACTTCGCCATCAACATCTAGTTCGATTCGCTTTGTGCGCACAATTTCGCCACTTGCTTCGTCCACATTGTAGAATCCAACAGCCAAGCGATGCGCGCGCAAAACAGGATGCTCAACTGAGGCGCTTTGACGCAAGCGCAAAGAAGCAATAGTGCCGTCGCTAGCTTCTTCAACTTCTGTAGAAATCGTGTTAATTCCAGCCTTTTCAAGCCATTGAGCGCTCCAAGCCTTAAGATCGCGTCCGCTTGTAAGCTCCAACTCGTGCAACAAATCAGCCAAAGTTGCGTTGCTATAAGCGTGCTTGCTTAAGTAGTTGTGAATTCCTTCAAAGAACTTTTCGCGACCAACATACGCTACAAGTTGCTTCAAAACAGAAGCACCCTTTGCATAAGTAATGCCGTCGAAGTTTACGGAAGTGTCGTTCAAATCGTTGATTGGAGCCACGATTGGGTGGGTTGTTGGAAGCTGATCTTGATTAAGCGCCCAACTCTTTTCGCCAGAATTAAACGTGCTCCAAGCGTCGTGCCATTCGGTTGCTTCAGCAGTTGCAAGCGTAGACGTAAACTCAGCAAAAGACTCGTTAAGCCACAAGTCATTCCACCACTTCATTGTTACGTAATCGCCGAACCACATGTGTGCAAGCTCGTGCAAGACTGTTACAACGCGGCGCTCAGCGTATGCGTCCGTAACTTTGGATTCAAACACGTACTGATCGCGAATGGTAACCATACCAATGTTTTCCATAGCTCCAGCGTTATATTCTGGCACGTAAATCTGATCGTACTTTGCGTACGGGTATGGCACTCCCCAAGTCTTAGCGTAGAAAGCAAAGCCCTTCTTTGTAATGTCAAACAAGTAGTCAACATCTTTTGCAAACGCGTCTTTAAGCGCCTGACGGCAGTACATTGCCATTGGAACTACGCGGCCGTCCTCGTTGTTGTAAGACGTGTGCCATTCGGCGTAAGGGCCTGCGCAAATCGCAGTTAAGTAGGAGCTCATTTTTGGAGTTGACTCGAATACCCAACGCTTCATACCTTCTACAACGCCATTTTCCAAAGTGCCATCTTCCGTCTTACGGCCTTCAATCGCAGTTTCGCTTTTAACTGGCATGTTGGAAGTAACAATCCAACTTTCTGGAGCATCCACACTAAAGTCAAAAACTGCCTTCAAATCTGGCTGGTCAAACACAGCATAAACGCGGCGAGCGTCTGGAACCTCAAATTGCGTGTAAAGGTAAACGTTGCCGTCGGAAGGGTCCACGCTTCTGTGCAAGCCTTCTCCCGTGTTGGAATATTGGCAATTTGCTACGACTTCTACTGTGTTGTGCTCGGCCAAATTTGCAAGCTCGATGCGACTATCTGCAAAAACCTTAGAAACGTCAAGAGATTCGCCATTAAGCACAACGGATTCAACGCTGTTTGCAATCAAATCGAGGAAGCTTGTTCCACCAGCTTTTGCGCCAAACTCAATATTTGTGTGCGACTTAAAATCGCGGCCACCCTTGCCTAAATCAAGTGCAACAGTGTAGTGAATTGGCATTTGGATAGCGCTAAAACGTTCCGCAGCTTCTACGCGAGTCAGATTTGCTCCTGGCATATTAACTTCCTTTTGTGTTTATTGTGTATTTACTTGTGTATTTATGGTGATTGTACTTTATTTATGATTTTTACGTGGCTCTTATCGCTTGACTAGTCCTTGACTAATCACTTGACTAATCCTTTTGCGCAAGATCCGCAACAACTGGCACAATCATTGGCTTTCTACGCAACGCGCGCGCAATCCAACTTCCAAGCGTTCTGCGCATAATCTGCTGCAACTTGTGCGTGTCTTTCTCGCCGTGCATCATGGCATCTTGAAGCTGGAAAACAATTTGAGATCGAACTTTTTCAAAATCAGACTCGTCTTCTGCAACAGCATTCAAGTAAATCTTTGGACCTGCTACAACGTCTGCGCTATCTGTATTTACAACTACAAAACTAGACACAAAGCCTTCTGTGCCAAGGATTCTGCGCTTTTCCAGCTCTTCGTCGGTAAGCTCACCAACGGAATCGCCGTCAACATACACGTATCCGCATGGAACAGAGCCAACAACAGCGGCATTTCCGTGGTACAAGTCCACAACATCGCCATCTTCTGCCAAAACAACATTCTTAGGGTCCACGCCCGTTTTAACAGCAATCGAACCGTTTGCCACAAGATGCCTGTGTTCGCCGTGAATTGGCATAGCGCATTTTGGCTTAACAATGTTGTACAAGTAGAGCAACTCACCCTCATTGCAATGACCAGAAACATGAATCGCAGCATTATCTTTGTTGATTACGCGAGCGCCCATTTGCACAAGCTTGTTGATTACTTTGTAAACTTCATGCTCGTTTCCTGGGATTAGTGAGCTTGCAAGAATTACGGTATCAAGCTCATTAACTGTAATATCTTTGTGTATTCCGTCTGCGATTCGCCCAAGAGCTGCCATTGGTTCGCCTTGAGATCCTGTGCACATATACACAAGCTTGTCGTCTTGAATATCTTTTGCTTGCTTTAAATCTACAACAGTATTTTCTGGAATATGCAAGTAGCCGAGATCTGCCGCAATAGACATATTTCTAACCATTGAGCGCCCAACGAACACAACTTTTCGACCATACTTGTGTGCAGCGTCTACGACTTGCTGAACGCGGTGAACATGGCTAGAGAAGCTTGCGACGATTATTTTGCGAGTGGCTTCCGCAAATGCACGATCCAAAGCTGGTCCAATAGTGGTTTCTGGCTTAACGAATCCTGGAACCTCGGCATTTGTGGAATCCGCCATTAATAAGTCAATTCCCTGTTCGCCAAGCTTTCCGAATTCAACTAAATCAGTAAGCCTATGGTCTAGTGGAAGCTGATCTAGCTTTATATCTCCCGTATCAATAAGCGTTCCTGCTGGCGTTTTTACACACACTGCAAGAGCGTCTGGAATGGAGTGTGTTACGCTAATAAACTCCAAATTAAAAGGACCTATTTTTAGCTTGTCTCTGCCTTCTACATGAATCATTTTTGGGTTGATTCTGTGTTCTGCACATTTTGCTTCAACAAAAGCGAGTGTTAATTTAGATCCGATTAGAGGAATGTCTGGACGCATTTTTAGCAAATATGGCACGCCACCAATATGGTCTTCATGTCCGTGCGTAAGTACCAGAGCATCTACTTTATCTAACCTGTTTTGAATGTAGTGAAAATCTGGCAAAATCAGGTCTACGCCTGGCTGCTCTTCTTCTGGGAAAAGCACTCCGCAGTCTATAAGTAAGATATGACCGTTGTATTCTATAACGTTCATATTTCTTCCGATTTCGCCCAATCCGCCAAGCGGAACAATTCTCATTGACCCCTTGCGATATTTTGGCGGAGCGATTAACGCACCATCGCGCTGATCGTTTACCACTGGTGGAAGCGCGTTTTTAACTATTTTAGAACTTTTAGAACTTTGCGTATTTTTGATTTTTTTGCTTGCTTTCAAAGATTCGATATTGTTATCGTTAATCTTGTTATCGCTTGTTTTATTGCTTTTTTTACTTGTATTAGTTGTTTTTTCTTTTTTCACAGTTTTATTTGACTTTTTATTCGTTATTTTTGAAGGTTGGGAGGTTTTTACAGAGTCTACAATTTCTGCAAGAATCTCATCCGTCAATTGCATCGTTGTCTTACTCATCTAATCCATTGTAGCGTTACGCCTCAACGGATTAACACTTAAAAATATGAAGCAAATCGCTTTGAATTTGTCGTAAATAACCTATAAAGCTAAAGCTAAAGTCAAAATGTTAAAGCGTGTGTTGAAACGTGTGTTAAAGCGTAAACTCTAATGCTTACCGTATTTTTTCCAAATCTTGATTCCGATGCCGATTAGTACTACAACGATTGCGAAAATCATTGAACCTAAAATTGCGGAGCCTGATTGAATGTCAGCAAAGCCTGCTGCTGCGAATAAATCTGAACCAAACATTACACACCTTCTAAAATTCTTGTTTCCTGTTTTGTTAAAAAACCTATTGTTCCTAATTCTACAATACTTTTTTGCAAAAGATAATACTCCGAATTGCCTTCGTGCTACGCTTTGAACGCTCAGACAGGTTGTCGCGCTTAGAGCGTAGCGCGCAAGGGTAATTCTCTGTTTGCTGTTGCGAGATATGCGGATTCGTTACATTTGTATTATCGGTGAGGCATTTGTAACGCTTTTCGGGTCAGATTTGTTATATATGTCTCGCGCATGAGATATTCGTAACACTTTTTGGCTAAGATTTGTTACATTCGTCTCGGTGATGAGACATTTGTAACGTTTTTTGCTGTGGCATATACCCCTTTTAGTATGAAAAGCGTCAGTGTTGTTTGCGTGTTACAATAATCCACCCAATTGACGCGATTGGAATTGCAACAAGCGTAGAAATCCATGGAACCATCATTCCGCCGTGCGAGCTCCACGCGTCAATCGCAAAGCCCGCGACCATTGATCCAAGAGAAGCGCCAGTTGCAGATGCCGTTGGCAGCCACGATAATCCTTCGGTAAGCGAGTGCTCAGGAATCGTGTCTTTAACAATAAGATTTCCAGTTGCAAAAATTGGCGAAACGCATAGTCCGCTTAAAAGCTCAAAAATGCTTAGAAGCACAAGTCTATCTAAGTTAATGTTCATAAGAATAAAGCCAATAGTAAGAAGGCTTAAAAACACGATTAGATGAGACCAATTAGATCCGCGGAATTTGTGCGAACCAAAAATAACAGCTCCAACTAAAGATCCGCATGCAAACAGCGCAAGTTGCAAGCCGATTAATTTGTCTAATCCTTGCGCACGCATTGCTGCAGTAACAGATACGTCAAAAGCGCTAAAACTCATATTAAAAACAAGGAACATAACAACAAGTGGTATGATTCCGCGGTAAAGAAGAACGTTTTTAGGCTTCTTCTTACGATTTTTGTTTTTGAGTTGTTTAAGTGAAAGCCTGTCTATAAGCTTTGTAGTGTTGTTGCTTTTATGTGTGTTTTGTACGTTTTCGCTTTGCTCGCTTATTGCATTTTGCACGTCTTCGTCGTATTTAGGTGCGCTTTCTACTTGCACGATTTTAATAACCGCTGGCTGTGTGTTTTTAAGTGATAAGAACCACGCTCCACCTAGTCCACTTGCTAAAACCGGCACAAAAAGTTGAGATACAGGGTGAACGCTAGTGGCAAGCCATGCTGCAAGAATTGGTCCGAAAATAAACACAATCTCGTCAATTCCAGATTCAAGCGCATATGCAACGTTTAGTAGCGTATCGTCGCT
>QWCU01004656.1_pt1 | contig 17817 bp, 8 predicted proteins | sample 1972601 | NCBI WGS metagenome assembly QWCU01 (sample SAMN09866700, study PRJNA288562) | Human vaginal metagenome isolate pre2_vaginal, whole genome shotgun...
ATTGGCGACTGCCCTTTTGCAAGCCTTCTGCATATTGCTAAACACATGTCTAACACTGGCAAAAACAGCACTAAAATCGGAAGCAAAATCGGCATAAATACTGGCAAATAGATGCTTGTGTGCACTGCAGATGGGTCTAAGTGACCTGTCATTATAATAGACGCGCAAGTTATTAAATACCCGATTAGCATGGAGCCAGAATCGCCCATAAAAAGCTTTGCAGGATGCCAATTGTGCAAAATAAACCCTAAGCACATTCCCACCATTGCAACGTCTATAAGAGTTGCCATTGAAGCGTAGCTTGGAGACGTGCGAGCAAGAATATAAGAGTATGTTGCGAATGCGATTCCGCCAATGGCCACAATTCCAGAAGCCAGTCCATCTAGTCCGTCTACAAAGTTGACTGCATTAATTGAAGCCACGATTAGTATTGCGGTTATTGCGATTGAAAGACTTGGAGACGCTGTAACTAGAGAGCCGAGCGGCAACGCTACGATTTGTAATCCGCCCCACGCAACAAAAACAGCTATTAGTAATTGACCTGCAAGTTTTAGCATCCAATCTAAGTCCCAAATGTCGTCGCAAACACCCAAAAGACATATTAGTACCGCTCCAGCCAAAACCACCCACGGCTGGTGTGTTCCTGCAAAAAGCCCCGAAATAAAAGGCATGGAGCTTGCAAACGCCATTGATACAGCAAAGCCGAATAGCATTCCAACTCCACCCATACGGGGCGTAGGTATTGTGTGCACGTCGCGAGCGCGCACTTTTCCAACGGCTCCTATGCGAATCGCAAGATGACGTACAAGCGGCATTATTAGCCACGTTGCACCGCCTGCGATTGCTGCTATAAACAGGTATACCCTCATTTCTTGCGACTTTCTGCTCTTATCTGTTCTTCACTTATAACGCCTTCGCGCAAAATCACGATTCCGTCCGCGTCTGCTGAATCCGCGCCAACTACTGTGCTTGCTACGTGTGAGCGCGTTGGCCCAGCGTTTAAGTACAGCGGAATTTCGTCTCCAAAAGCCTCGAACGCTTCTTCTACGCTGTCTGCGCTCTCGTTTCCACTGCGATTTGCGCTAGATGCAGCCAATGGCCCCGTAACGCGCAAGATTTTCATTAGCTCTGGGCAATCTGGCACGCGCACTCCTTGCGTTGCTTCGCATTGCGTTGCTTCACGTTGCTCATTGTTCTCGTCTGCTTTACAAAGCGTAGCAAGCCTTGTAGCTACCGAATCTTTTTTTGCGCGCGCGATTGGCGAGTATCCGCCTGGCAGGAATTTTTCCGCAAGCACGTCTAATGGGCCTGGCAAGTAAAGCCCAAGTTTTTCTAAGTCGTCTACGCTGCTCATAAGTATTTGCAAGGCTTTTGTGCGCGGTCTGCGCTTTAGTTGGTAGATTTTCGCTACTGCATCCTCGTTAAATGGGTCGCATGCTACTCCGTAAACTGTGTCTGTTGGCACTACGATTACTCCGCCTGCGTTGATTATTTGCGCTGCAAGTTGCAATGATTCTTCGTTAATCGTGCAAATTTTACTCATTTTTAGCCTCTTTTTTGCATACTACAATTTTTGGCATACTACAAATCTTGCTCTGTTTGTTAAGTCGTTTTTGACCTTTGCGCTGCTAAATCCTACGTTTTTTGCATAATCTGCAAGCGCTTCTCCTTGCGTAATATCGTGTTCCATAATCATTATTCCACCCCTACGCAAATACGCAAAACTCGCTTCCATAATTTTTTGCGGTATTAGCAGTCCGTCTTTAGATCCACCATATAACGCCATTTTTGGATCGTAGTCGCGAGCTTCAATCTGCTCTAGCGGCTTGCTTTCTGGCACGTATGGTGGGTTTGTGATTACTACGTCTACTTTCTCTTTAATCGCAGCTGTTTCAGACAGATTAACGTTTGTAGCATCGCCTAATATTGCGTGATATCTGTTTAAAATATCATATTTTTCCGCGATTTTGTTGTAGTTTTTTTGCAAATATTCAAAAGCTTCTGGCGATTTTTCAACAGCCCACACTTGCGCGTTTGCAACTTCGCTTGCAACCGATAGTCCAATTGCTCCCGAGCCTGCACACAAGTCTAAAACAATAGGATTTTTTAGATTATTTGCGCGAATCCAATCTATTCCCTCTTGAACTACCACTTCTGTCTCGGGCCTTGGCACAAAAACGCCTTTACCTACTATTAGGTCTATGTAGCGAAAAGTAGTGCATCCAATAATGTGTTGCAATGGCTCGCGCGAGGCACGCCTAGATATAAAATCGCTATATTTGCTAGCATAATCGGGCAAAAAATCCTTAAAATCGCCAAGTATTAGCGCTTTGTTTAAGTCTGCTAAGCTTATGCCACAAGCGTGCGCTAAAAGTACACGAGCGTCATATTGTGGAGAATCTACGCCTGCTTTACAAAGACACGCAATAGCATTTTGCAAGAGTTCGCGCATAATACAAGCAATTCCTAGATGCTAATTCCTACAAGCCAATTTCTACAAGCCAACACAAGCCAACACAAGCAACGAGTTTAAAGATATTACTACTTACTTGGCTTTAGCTAAGCGATCGGCTTCATCCGCCTGAATATCGCTGTCTATAACCGCTTGCAAATCGCCATTAAGTACCTGGTCAAGATTATATGCCTTGTAATTCGTACGATGGTCCACAATACGATTTTCTGGGAAGTTGTATGTGCGGATTCGCTCAGAACGGTCCAACGAGCGCACCTGCGAGTGGCGCATATCTGCTGCCTCCGCTGCCTCCTGCTCGTGCTTCATAGCAAGCAAACGCGACTTTAGCACGCGAAGAGCCGCCGCACGGTTTTGAATCTGCGACTTTTCATCTTGCATACTAACAACAATTCCAGTTGGAATATGCGTCATGCGAACTGCGGAATACGTAGTGTTCACGGACTGTCCGCCAGGGCCAGAGCTCATGAAAATATCGATTTTAAGATCTTTTGGATCGATTTCGATTTCGTCGTCGTCTTCGTCTGCTTCTGGGAACACGATTACACCAGCCGCGGAAGTTTGAATACGCCCTTGCGATTCCGTAACTGGGATTCGCTGCACGCGATGTACTCCGCCCTCGTACTTCATGCTCGCCCACACGCCGTCTTCTGGAGCAGGCGTGCCTTTTGCGCGAATCGCAAGCTGCACGTCTTTTACGCCGCCAAGCTCCGTCGCGTTTTCGCTTTGGATTACAGTAGTCCAACCGCGCTTTTCCGCGTAACGCATGTACATACGCAATAAATCGCCAGCAAACAGAGCCGCTTCTTCGCCGCCCGTACCAGCTTTGATTTCCATAATCATGTCTCGCGCATCATCTGGATCCCTAGGAATCAGCGCTGTGCGAAGCTTTTCTTTTGCAGCTGGAATCTGCTCTTCTAAATGTTTTGCTTCTTTTGCTAAGTCTTCGTCTTCGCTTGCCATCTCGCTAGCTACTTCGTAGTCTTCGCAAAGCTGCTTGTAATTTAAGTACGCGCTTACGATTGATCCGAGTTCTGCATGCCTACGACCGAGCTTGCGGATTGCGTCTGGATTAGACGCTACTTCTGGCTCCCCCATGCGATTTTCAATATCGCGGTATTCGTTTAGAGCTGTAACCGCTGCTGGGAATTGCTCATCTATTGACTCGGCCATTTTGTTCCTTTGTAGTCGCGCATAACGCGGATTTTGAATCGAAAATATTAAATTAAATATTGTAAGATACGCACATGTTTAGCACATAAAACGCCAGCCCCGATTCCGCTGATTACACGAAAGCAGGGCTGGCGATTAAAAAGCTACTTAGTCTTCTTACCGTAGCGCTTCTCGAAGCGAGCCACGCGGCCGCCGGTATCGAGAATCTTCTGCTTGCCGGTATAGAATGGGTGGCACTTTGAGCACACGTCAACCGTCATATGATCGCCATCAGCGGTGGAACGAGTTACAAAAGTGTCTCCGCAAGAGCAGGTAACCTGCACTGCGTGATAGTCGGGATGAATACCCTGCTTCATAATGTCTCCTATGGAATTCGGGCGACCCGGGTCGCAAAGCCCCAATAGCTAAGCGTGAACCGGAACCTTCGCTATTTTAGTTACTACCCTCGACTCGCTTAGTTATTCTTACCGTCTTCGCGCTTTCTCCTATGCTTTGCAGCGAACCCAGCAAAACCAACAGATGCCAACAAGCTTGCGATTAACGCAGATTGCGAAGCATCAACACCCGTTTGAGGAAGCAAATCGCCCTTAACTCCCGTCTTTTGCTTATCTTGCAAAGGAACAACAGGAACAGGAGCTGGCACAGGTGCTGGCTCATACGCTGGAACAACATAATCCGAAGGACCCGTTGAATAATCAGGCTCAGGCGTTGGCGTTGGATTAACATCATTCGATGCTGGAAGCACTTCAATATCAACCGTCACCTTAGCTTTGCGACCATACTTATCTACACTCGTGAAAGTAAGCTCAACAACCTTCTTACCATCAACAATCTTCGGTGTACCAGAAATTGTGCAAGTCGTGCCGCTGCAAGAAGGAGAAATTCCAAGCTGTTTCAAACTACTACTACTAGACAACGCATTAACAATAAACTGTTTATTATCAACCGAAACAGTTGCGTTTGCATTCGTTGTTCCATCAGCATTAAGAACTCCCCTAGTTAAGTTTGCAAGCGTAAACGTTGCAGGAACTCCCTCAATCGCCTTGCCACTAAACTTAAACTCCACAGGATCCATCTGCTCGAAGTTGGCAGTAATAGTGATTTCTTTCTTTGGCTCAGAGGCAGGAACAGCATACAAATCCACACCAGCATTGCGCAAAAGCTGCTTCAAAGCTTCCAAACTAGACTTCTTGGAGCTGCGAATCTCCATTGCAAGTTCTGGCTTATTTGCATCATTTGCAAGTTCAGCAAGTACTTCTCGCTGTTCATCAAGAACATAACTATCAATTGCGTTCTCAAGATTAGCAAATGTTAAGTCTATTCCAGCTTCTTGCATCAAATTCTTCAAAGCTTCTATTGAAGAATGCTTAGAATCGGAAATTTGTTTAACGAGCCATTCCTTTCCAGCTTCTTTAGCAAGTTTTACAAGCAAAGCTTTTTCACGATCATGCTCAACGATTTCATCAACATCAATGCCACTCTGGACAAGCTTACCCTTAATCTTTTGCAATGAATCGTTAGACTTACGAATGTCAGAAGCTAGATCCGTCTTACCCTTACTTTCTGCAATCTTAGCTAATTCTTCACGCTTAGCATTGTAGACTTGCGCAGCATGTTGCTTTTGCGCTTCGTTCAGCAGATTTTGCAAAGCAGCAAGCGTAGATTTATCTGAGTTACGAATCAACTTTGCTACATATGGCATACCATCCATAATTGCCATTCGAGCCAAAGCTTCTCGTTCTTCTTCTGTGGCCTTGCGTTTATCTGCCGTAGCCGCTGGCTTTTCAGTCGTGATAGAAGTCCAATTCTTGAACACGTAGCCCTTATTTGCAAGCACATCTGGAACTGGCATGTGCAAATCCTTAGCGCCTTTACGCACCCAGTATGTGAACACAGGAGACTTCATTTCTCCGCCCTCACCAGCTACATACGTCACCTTCGTGTAGTTCTTTTCTACAAACTTGGCTGCAGCAGTGCCCTCAGCTGGCAAATCGTTATCTGCAATAACTTTAGGCAAAACGTACACGCGCACAGGCAACTTAGTCGTAACAGTTTTATGTTTTTTTGTAGCCGTATCAATTTCATCAGTAGGCTTAGTTACATTCACCATAATTGTTGAAATTCCAGGCTTTGAAACATCAACCGTAGAGCTACTATCTACAGATACACTCACTTTAGGGTCAGTGTTATGCACTAGCTTATTAACGTTTGGAATACTCTCACCCACGCCAATAACTGTTTCTGGAATCTTTATATCTGAAGTACCAGTTTGTTCCGCAACAAGTATTCTAGGAGTAGATATATTCCAACTATCACTTAGGAAAATACTTGACTTATTATTCTTAGCATCATAAATTTGCCAATTAGTAAAACCAGAAAGGTCTTTACTCATACGATTAGCAACTTCTTGCGCAAACTTAATATTTGCTTCCCTATCTTTGCCATGTCGAATATACATAATCTTTGGCCTATGTGAACCATCAGACCACTTTCTTCCATATCCTGGCATAAATATGGTTGCAACATATCCATCTGGAATCTCGTCTTGCTGTGAAGCGTCAATTACATTCGGTATTCTATCGTACTCTGCTTGATACGTTGTATTCGCATCATGTATTTCATTACGAATCTGCTCGTTTGTTAGAAGATTATTATTTGTATTTGGCGCATCAACGCTAGTTGCAGATGTTGGCTGATTTACAAATAAAGTTGTTAAAGGAATTGCTGAATAATCAGGCAAGCTACGCCTTGCACGCGTATGCACAGTGCTATTCGCAGCAGGATCAACAAAATGGTCGAGCTTTCTCCATCCTTTGAACACGTAATGATATCCATCAGCGTCATAATCCTTGCCAACAGGTTGCGGAGCTTTTACGCCAGTAGCAGAATTTTTACGCGCGTAATACAACGTGCGGTCATTTTTGCCAAAGCTTCCTTTGCCGTCTTGCGAATACTGGTCTTTGTCCGCATTAATAAAGCTCACTCTAGCAAAATTGTTACTATCCAATACCTGCTTCGCTTCTGGAGAATTAGTGTCAATCTCTCCATTTGCAAGCTTCGGCAAGCTTTCTGGGTACATCAACTGGTAAATCACCTTAAGACGAGCAACGCGCTTATACGTTTCAGGCTTTGCACCATCCTTGTAATTGACTGTAATCCTTAGCGGTACAGTGTACAAAGAAGGCTTAGCAAGCATTTTATTCTCAAAGTCTTCTGGCTGCTTACCTTCTGGCAAATCGTATTCGACTTTTACATCTTTTATCTTGCCTTTAGCTTCTGCCTCTTTCTTCAAAGCATCAAGATTTGTCAAATACTTGTCTAACGGCGGAAGTGTGTCACGCTTATCTTGCACAGCAACAAAGTAATCAGTCTGCACTTCTGGCTGCGTCCAAGGCGTTTGATCTGCCACGAACTCTTGGAACGGCTTATTAACTTGCCAATCCGAAACATTTGTTATAGGCGTTACTTCTTCTTTGCCATTAATCATGCTGCTTCTAGACCAGGTACCAGTAGCATTTGTTAGGTTTTCTTTAAGCCTCGTCAAAGCGTTAGTAGAGTCGCTAGAACTGTACGGAATATGCGAAAGATCAGTGCCCTTCTTTACGTAGAACACCTTAGGACCGCTTGTGCCGTCCTTCCACTTTCGACCTGGTGAAGGCTTAAAGATTGCGATTACAGCATCCTTAGGAACTTCACCACCGTCAGACGAACTAGAGAAGTATTCAATCTTCTTATAAACAGCAGTGTAAGTAACATCATTATTAAACGTGTCTGTTTTGTAGCGATCTTCAGACTTAACATCGTACTTAGTTATCTTTGCAGGGTCGGTTTCAGTGCCAGTAGTCCAACCCTTAAACACGTAGTGATAATGCTGGTCGCTGTAATCTTTGCCGAAAGCTTGCGGAACGCGGATTCTAACTTCCTTACCTTTATAAGCGTAAGCAGTAAGCGTAGTAGTGCCGCCAGGAGTATCAGCATTATCGCTATCGTGGCCAATCAGCTTGCCTTTATCATTACTACCAGTAAACTTAATCGGCACGTAATCGTCTTTATGTGTGCTGCCGTAGCCTGTAGCTTTAAACTTATCCCAATCGCTTTCGTACACCAAATCTGGAAGCACGCGGTACAACACTTCAGTTTGCGCAATATTTCCATCAAGCTTCACTTGCACTTTAATCTTGTGCAAGCCTGGAGTGCTGTCAAACTTTTCGCTTGGCGCAAAGCTGAACTTAGCGCCAGTTGGATACTCATTAGAATTCTTTATAAGATCTTTAGCTGCATTCTCTCCAGTCGTATTCAAAGTATCTGTTGGCTTCAAGACCTTAGTCTCTATTGCAACAGGAGCTTTTAGCTTGAAGTTAGCAATGTAAACAACTTTTGGATATGATTGAGATTCAGAAAGAATTGGAAGACGGCTAAAGCCATCGCTTTCCGTTTGCGAACCATGTCCATTATCTATATAAATCTTAGAAGTCCAGCCTGCAAACTCGTAGCCTGGCTTTGCAACTGGATCTTGAGGCAGCGGCATTTGGTATGCCTTCGTGCCAGAAATCGCATCATAAACAAGAGCAGAGCCGTCAGCTACAGTTTTTCCTTGCCAGTCAACAATGCTACCCATAGAGCTTTGATTATCATCCACTTTGAACACGTAGCGCGTGTAGTTGGTTGGGCGAATCTGAGTATCGTCCTGGCGCTTAAGCACGCGAACGTCTTTATATACGAATGTGAATGTATCTTCTTTAGTCTGCTTGCCATCTTTGTCAGTAGCGTATTCAATATTCTGCTGCGTAGTTTCCGGCATAAAGCCTTCAATCGGCTTGTAGAATGCTACGTCGTACTTTCGATTTACAGAGCTAACTTCGCTTTCTGGAAGAAGCTCATTGCCGTTTTGATCAATATACTTTACCTTATACTTGCGCGTATTGTACGTTTGGTAAATAAACTCGCCAGTATTCTGTTCCTCATGGCTCGAGGCTTCAAAGCTTGTGAAATGCTTATCTGGGAAGTGCGTTTCGTCACTGTAGACCGCTTCCGCATTGTAGCGCAAATGCTCACGCAAGCCAGAAACCGTTTGAGTAGAAACGTGATCTACCATCGCGGCCTTGGCTACGGCATCAGTAGTAGTCTTATACTGCTTAATCGTGTACCCAGGCTTTAAGAATATGTGATTAAAAGTGCCGTTGTAGCGCGTATCTTCAATCCACACAGCTTTAAGCGTTATATCTTCTACTACTTGGTTACTAAAAGCGTACGGAGTGTGAACATTTAATTCTTCATCGCCCTTTTTAGCAAGCTCCCAGCCGTAGAAGTCGTAGCCTTTACGCGTTGGTACCTTAAGATCCTGCTCATTAACTTTCTTGCGGTGCTCAACTGTAAACTGTTCTGTTACATTACTATCTGTAATTACGTTTCCTTGATCGCCAATTTGCGGCATATTGTAGTCAAGCGTTACAGTGTGCATAACGCCTTTTGGCTTACCCCACGCAGCGTAAAGCTTAATGCCATTGACTGGCACTGTAAAATCTTTAGTTTCGCCTTTATCTTTGCTTCCAGATTCGCTGCCGCCTTCAGCACCTTCACTATTGTCGTTTATCTTGCCATTTATAAGATGAATACCGGCTTGATCAACAGCCCAGCCTTTAAACACGTAGTCTTTTGGCAAATCAGCAGGGCGAACGATGGAGTACTTAGTACCATTAAGCGTGAAAGTGTACTTGCCATCGAACTGCTTAGACGTATCAGCATTGTCTTTAGTTACAGAAGCATCGTAAGACGTAACTTTGCCACCGTCATAGTATAGCTTTTCGTCTTCGCCAGTCAATTTAGCATTGCCGCGCTTAGACAAGCTATACTCATACGGCAGTTCTTCTTTAGCAACATCGCTACTACCAGCACCAGCACTTATAGCATTGCCGTCCGCATTATAAAACTGCACAGCGTACTTCTTGCGGTCGTACTCGAGAGTTACTATATTATCAGACTCAAATTCTCTACACTTAACCTCATCACCAAAATTAAGCTTTTTTTCAATGCCAGCGAAGTAGCGACGGAACTCAAGATGATACTTCTTTTTAAACTCGTAATATTTCTTATATGCTGGATCAGTTTTAAGTCTTCTAGCAATCTCATCATTTAATTTTTTAAGAGCAAGTCCTCCATCCTCATCGTCTTCGCCAGAAGTATAATCAGGGGCAGGAAAATCGCCATCATTTCCTTCTTCTGGAGCATCGTCTGGAGCGTCTTCACCTGTTACTTCTTCATAAAGCTCATGTACTTTTGTATAGAAGTCATCAGCATCGAGAGCGTCCCCAATCTTAACACCATCTTCACGATTACTGTTGTCAGGTTTAAGACCAGTTATTTTTGACTCAAAACCTGCAATAGAAGACGGAGGAAACACATAAGAACTACTGTTAGTATCATCCTTACTATAGGAATCTGTAGAAATCTCATACTTAATATTTTTGCCAGTATCGCCATTTTTTGCAGATGCAATGCTCTGTTTTTTAATGATTACCTGTATAGGATTAGCTTGAAGTTTTTCAGAATTATCATGGGAATCAAGAATAAGTAGGCGCTGATCATCTCTTACAGTATACTTTGGCGCATTTTTATCTGCAGGGTTGTCACTAATCTGCGAAGCCGTACCCTTACCATACATCCAATGGAATTTTGGATCAACAAATTCTTCTTTCGTTAAACGAAATGGAGGAGTATCACGATATGTACCATAAGTACCTCCACTAACATTTCCACCAATCAAAAAACCTAATGAAGAAGTGTTACCATCATCCATAAAGTCTACTTCATCTGAATTAGGCCAAAAATCAGTAAGACTCTGACCGTAACGAACCTTTACACGGTAACCATTATGATCAACTTTGTTAGTTACTTTATTAAAACTATTACCATACGTGTAAGTAGACTCATTGTCTAATTTATCTGAGCAATCACCGCCGCCAGCGTAGCAATAACTAATTATCTCACCTTTGCTGTTCTTTTTATTTATAACAACATTATTGCCGCCCATACCATTATTACTGTTCTTAGGAGAAGCAAAAATAAGCTCGTACTCTTTGCGATCGTAGACTAAGTCAAAATTATTATCTAAGTCGTTAGCAGAAAGCGTAGTGTCTGTACTAGTAGTATCTTTTGTAGATTTTCTAGTAAGCTTTTTATTCACATAGAAATAGCGCGTGAATATGTCCTTGTAAACTCTTTTGCCATTAGAATCTACAGTATAATTTTTTGGATCATCAGGATTCTCAGTATCATACCCATCTAAGCTTGTTACAGGCGTATCGTTCATCCAATTGAACTTTGCAATTAAGCCGTCTTTGTGATCAGAATTTTTGCCTTGCAACTCTTCTTTAGTTAAGCCAAGCTCAGAGTCCAAAATAGGATTATCTTTATTAGTGCCGCTTAATTTATTAGGATCATTAGCAACGCCAGCATCGTTCATACTATTAAGATCAACGCTGCTGCCAGTCTTAACATTCGTACGCTCAACAAGACCAACAAAGTCGTAGTTTGCACGCGAATCTGGATTCTTTTTGTCTACTAAATCCGCCTTCTGCACCCACACACTCACGCGGTAGCTGGTGGTTTTATTCTCTTCCCAAATTGCGCGAAGCTTAACATCGTGATCTGGCATTGGAGAGCTAGCATCAAAATTAACGTTTTGCGTATTTGCTGTGCTTTCAGCAGGGTCAACAATATGCCAGCCCTTAAACGTGTAGCCGCGCTTAGTTGGGTTTGTAACTGGTGGCACATTTTGCTTGTAATACACTTTTTGAGCAGTAATATCTGTGCCGCCAGCAGAATCGTAAGTAACGTCGTAAGCCTTACGGTAGTAGCGAAGGTTCAAAACAAGCTTGTCTTTTTCGTCTTCGGAATCCGAAAGAGGCGAGCTAATCAAATTGTGCTCTGGCTCGTAGCCTGGAATATACACAGAAACAGCGCTTACATTAGAGCCGACTGTACCAGTAACTTCGGTAACGTGAATTTGCTCGCCACCTACCGTAATGGTCTTAACGCCTGATACATTTTTATCTTCTTTGAATTCATTTCTATTGTCAGCATCTTGCAGCATGTGGCGAATGTAATATTTAGCTGTTTTAGGAGCGTAGTTTATGTTCAACTCGCCATAGTACTGAATTCCATCTTTTGCACCTGGCTGCGAAGTTTGGTCGCTGCTGTTACCTCCAACAACCTGCCTTTGCTTTACAGCGTATTCTTTAATAAGATCTTTGTTTAGACGCAAGTAGCGATCAGCATCCGCATGCATGCCATCATCAATAACATACTTGCCTTTACTTTTTTCAATGTAGTACTGGTAATTGCCACTATGATATACGGCAGGGTTATATCCTGCAGACTTTGGAAGCTTAACATACACATAATTTTTAGGATCACTAAGCTTATTTAGCTGATTTTCGTCAATCGTAAGCTCGTACGGCTGCACAAGCTGCTTATTTGGAGCTCCGCCAATCGTATAGCGAATTTGCAAATTATATGTAGCTGTTGGCTTTTTGTCGGTTTGTACCTGTTCGTTGGCCTTCTCTATGGTCTTAGCCTCTTGATTATCCGTATTCGGCTTAATTACCTGGCTGTTGGCATTAGAATTATTATTAGAGCCATTCGCATTCTCATTGCTTCTATCTGTGCTTGAAGCACCTGCATCTGCACCTTCAGGAGTTACACTACTCCCCTTGTTAGAACCGTTTGCACTTTCTTCAACACTACTACGAGAACGCACTTTTGACTTATTGGAATCATTCTCGGACTTTGCGGCAGGCTGTGTGCTTGCAGTGCTTGCAGACTGTTCGGCTGCAGGTTGTTCAGCTGCAGTCTTAGCATTCTCAGAATCAGCATTAGCGGTAGATGGCGCTGCTTTTTCTTTCTCATTCTTTGCAAGAGGATCTGCGCTTTCAGTGCTTGCAAGATTCGCACTTGCATTCTGTTCACTTCCAGACTGCGCGTTTTCTGTGCTTGCAGGCTGAGCTGACTTTTGATCTGGCTCAGTCTTGGCAGAAGAATCCGTCTTTGTTTCCGAACCCTTCTTTGCAGCAGGCTCAGAATTTGCAGGTTCTAGATTCGATGCAGACTCTGGATTCACAACTTCTGCTTTTGCAGGATCCGTTTTTGCAGAATCTGTATTTGTTGGCTCCGTCTTCGATGCAGGAGTATCAGCTGGTTTTTCTTCTGCAGGCTGCTCTTTCTCAACAGTTTTACTCTTTGGCTTTGCTACATTTGAATTATTTTGCTTGCCCTTAGTTGCAGCTTTAGGTTCAGCTGTAGGCTTGATTTGTTTGCTGCTGGATTCCACGCTAGCATCATTGCTACTATTTTCGTCTGCAACTGCGCCATCGCTATCGACATCATTATCGCCATTGACAGTCTCAGAAGCAGCCTCAGAACGCTCGCCAGAATCCTTAACGCCTACAGAAGAATCGCCAGCAGCTGCCTGCGGATTCTTAACGCCTTCCGCGCTATTGTTAGAATCTGCATTTTTAACTAAAGGTTCCTTATCAGAACCAACTATATGACGCGCAATACGATCAAAAGTAGCACCTGTGTTCAGCAATCCATTCTTATATAAGTCGTTTCCATCGCCCTTGCCAGCACCCTTGCCAGAAGTCTTAGCAGCACTCTTTACATAAGACGAATCAAAAGAATCAGCGTTAAGAGGAGTCTTAGCTAAAGCCGTTGCACCAGGCAGCAACATAGACAGCGTAGATGCTAAAGCTACAGCAGCAACGCCGATGCGACCAGAAGCATTATTCGCATTCTTCGAAGAAACATTCTTTAAGCTACTAGCGCCTTTATTTTTAGCGCTTTTATGCTTAACTTGCTTACTGCTCGAATTAACCTTGCTAGCAACGTCTTTTGCTTTATCCACGGAAACTCCCAACTCGTAATACTTAACCTTTGCATTTTATCAGATAGCACGGATACCCCCCCCCCCCATAAGTATTTTTGTTTCAATGATTTTTGCTCGAATCGACTTGCATGAGCGCTTAGAGCGTAGCGCGCGAATGCACTTCGATTCGCTGAGCCGCTTAAGGCAGAAGCACTGCTTCTGCGCGGCGAAGACGTTCGCGCGCTTAGACCGCGCGAACGACACGACCTGCTTTTCCGCTTTTTGTACGTGATTTAAGTCAAATATGGTACAAAATGCGGAATCGTGTGAGATACAAAAACCGCGCAAGCCAAGAAAATCTTGACTATGCGCGGCTTGTAAAATCTTAGAAAATCCTAGAAAATCCTAGAAAATCTTAAAAATGCCAAGCAAATCTTAAAAAATTCTAAGCAAAAATTCTAAGCAAAACCTTACTCGGCAGCAGGAGCTTCTGCAGCAGCAGGAGCAGCAGCATCAGCAGCAGGAGCAGCAGCTGGCTCTTCTGTAGCAGCATCTTCTGGAACGGTGACGCTAACAACAGACTCTTCGCCATCCATGTCGAGCACAACGCCCTCAGGAAGCTTAACGTCTTTAGCAAACACCTTGGTGCCATCGGTTAAGCCGTCAACATTAACCACCAAGCGCTCTGGCAAGTTGGCAACGTCTGCGCGAACCTTAAGCTCCTGAACGTCTACGAATGCAACAGCAGCACCCTTTGGAGTGCCTTCAACAAACACTGGCACCTCAACGTCAATCTTTTCGCCAGCCTTAACTTCGTAGAAGTCAATGTGCTCAACGATGCGCTTAACAGGGTTGCGCTGAACGTCCTTAACAACTGCGATTCGTGACTCATTGCCGAACTTAATAGTGAACAAAGCGTTTGCGTGACGAAGAGAAAGAGTAGTCTCCCTCATTGGAAGAGTCACGTGTACAGGCTCAGCACCACCAGCGTAAATGCTGGCTGGAATCAAATTGGCAACACGCAAACGGCGAGCAACGCCCTTACCGAATTCATTGCGAACTTCGCCTTCAAGTGTAATCTTTGTAGCCATATCGGTCTCCTTATGGTCTGGATTATGCGGATAATCTTATTTAAATCCAGCTTCAGGCGCACCGACGCGCCGAAAACCACCATAAGTTGGCTATCAGCCCAGTCGATAACGGAACTTACACAACAATCGCAAGCAACCAACGAATCGCAAAGCGCCTATCGCAAGTATCGCAGTGTTATTCCCTCGCCAAAGCAACTTATCTAGTCTATAAAAACACTTAGACAGATAAAGTCTAAAGTCAAATCCAACACCAAAAGGTGACTTGAATCACACCAACGATTATCATGTATATATAGTCAAAGGCGCATAACAAATATGTGCTCGAAACAAGCTGATTTAACCAAAATAAATTAGCAAATTTAAGCATTTAGCAAAATTAAGGAGCAGATGTGTCCGTCCTAAATACACTCCAGCAGCAAGCTTTCAATCTTGCTCGTAAGGCTTTGCAAATTGGCAGCAACTTCGCGCACCCAGTAAGCGACGACATCGCAGGAGAACCAGACTATTCTATTCCACAAGATCAGCAAGACGGATCACAGAATAAACAGAATAATCTGCTTCAGCAAAATCAGCATCTCCCACGAGTAGACGAATGGGGTTCTCAACTACAAACCACCACTTTCCTAGACCCACAAACTGGCTTGCTAACCACAAAAACGGACGGAAATCCGCCATTAGACGAAGGCACAAGCATCTACGACTTGTATGCAGACAGGGCAGCAAGAATGGGAGATGATCCACTTTACACATACAAAGAAAACGATGAATGGGTTACAAAAACAGCCAACCAGTTCCTTACAGAAGTTAGAAAAGCCGCAAAAGGCTTGATTCACTATGGATTGCGCAAAGGCGACGCTGTTGCGTTAATGTGCAAAACCTCGTATGAGTGGGATGTTGTTGACGCTGCGGTTATGGCTTGCGGAGGCGTTCTGGCTACAATTTACGACACGGACTCCGCTGAGCAAATTCGCAACATTGTAAATAACTCCGATTCGCGCTTTTTGATTGTTGGCACAACTGAAATGAAAGACAATGCAGAAGGAGCTATTGAAGAATGCCCGAGCCTTGAGCGCATTATTTGCATAGAAACAGGCGGATTGGCGGAACTACAAGCCTTTGAATACTCCGTTAGCGATGAAGAACTAGACGAGCGAATTGACTCGGTTAAAAAAACCGACTTGTGCTCTATTGTGTACACTTCTGGATCTACAGCTGCGCCAAAAGGCGTGGAAATGACGCATGAGCATTACTGCACAACCGCGTTAAACTTGCCAACTTACTTGCCGGACTTGCTTAGCGAGCCTAACGGTTCTGTGCTTCTATTCTTACCTCAAGCCCATTCGTTTGCGCGCGCAATCAACTATATTGTTGTTGCTAGCACGCTTAGAATCTACATTGCGCAAGGCATTACAACGCTTATATCCGACCTTCAAGTCGCAAAACCAACTGTTATGATTGTCGTTCCACGCGTGCTAGAAAAAGTGTATAACGCAGCTTCGCAAAAGGCAGGTCATGGAGCTAAGGGACTTGCTTTCCAGGGGGCTGTTGTTACGGCTCAGCAATACATGAAGGAAGTTCAGGATTCTGGAGATGCTAAGGCGCTAACAAAGGCTCGCCGAGCTGCTTACGATCCACTCGTTTACCGCCCGATTCGCCAAGCGCTTGGCGGACGCGCACGTTGGATTGTTGCTGGTGGCGCGCCACTAGATCCTGAGCTGATTTCATTCTTCCGCGGCGCAGGCGTGCCAGTTTATGAGGGTTATGGTCTTACGGAAACCACCGCCCCGTGCGCGTTTACTCCTATTGGCGTTCCATTCCGTGAAGGCTCTGTTGGCATTGCTTTCCCAGCTTTCACTTTGCGAATTGCTAAAGATGGCGAAGTGCAAATTAAGGGCACTTGCGTGTTTAAGAAGTATCACAAGAATGAAGAGGCGACAGAAACTTCGTTTACAGAAGACGGATGGTATGCTACTGGCGATTTGGGTCGCATTGACGACGATGGCATGCTTTACATTACTGGTCGCAAGAAGGACTTGATCATTACCGCTGGCGGCAAGAATGTGGCTCCGGGTCCTATTGAAGAAGTGATTAAGCGTTGCGAACTTGTATCTCAAGCTCTTGTTCTTGGAGATAAAAGACCATTCATATCTGCTCTTGTGACTTTAGACGAGGAGATTTTACGCAATTGGCTTAAGACCAAGGGCTTGGACGAGACTATGAGCATGGAAGACGCCGCAAATAACGCGGTTGTGCGCGCGGAAATCCAAAAGTTTGTGGATATTGCAAACGAGGACGTATCGCGCGCGGAATCTGTGCGAAAGTTCATTATTCTGCCAGAAGAGTTTACTCAAGAAAACGGCTTAATGACGGCTTCTATGAAGATTATTCGCCCGCGCGTTATTAAGAAATACGCTAATCTGCTTAACACGCAAATGTATACGATTCGCAAGAAGTAGCGCCTAAAGCGTAACTCGCAAATCGCCCAAAACCGCGGTTAACTGGTCTTATAACTGACTAGTCTTCCGCGGTTTTTTGTATCTACACACGATCCCGCTTTTTGCATCTACCCCATGCTTCATGCGTTATATTTGTCGCACCTCCGAGACAAATATAACGAAAATCAGCCAAAAGGCGTTACAAATGTCTCATCAGTGATGCAAATCTAACGAAATTAGGGCAAAAAGCGTTACAAATGTCGCACCTCCGAGACATATATAACGAATCCAGCCATCTCGCAACAGAAAACAAAGAACGTCGCTCACTCGAGACAAATCTAACTTCACAAAATCAGCGCACATACACCATCGCTCGCATAAATCACAGCATTTTAATAATCCTAGGAACTCCTGCATCAATCAGCTTACTCTCAACCCTTTTAGGATTAACAATATCCGAAATGGTAAAACGCACAATCCTGCTTACTCCACACTCCTTCATAAGCAACGCTTCACGCTCAGCCTGCCGGTCAATATTGCGATTAATAACACTAGGATTATACGATTTACGCAACATTCGATTATCGCATGACGAATTAAAATCGACGTTAGTATGACTAGGATTATCGAAATCAACGTAATACTTTGAATGCCCGTCAAACTCGCCAACAATCAACTCAGCATTGGGAAGCCGCCACAAAAAATCACACCTATACTTGCCACCTGAGTGCGGCAATATAAACTCGCGTTGCAATTCTGGCACCATAAATCCGAGCGAAATCATCG
>QWCU01004607.1_pt1 | contig 17182 bp, 18 predicted proteins | sample 1972601 | NCBI WGS metagenome assembly QWCU01 (sample SAMN09866700, study PRJNA288562) | Human vaginal metagenome isolate pre2_vaginal, whole genome shotgun...
GGTAAGGATGGGTAACAGATGGAACGGTAACAGAGTTTGAATTAAAAGACGGTAAGTACACATTCACAGAAACATCTGCACCAGCTAAATATCAAGTAGCGACAGCAATAACATTTGAAGTAAAAAATGGAAAAGCAATAGTGAAAGGTATAGCTGTAACAGGAAATACGATAGTGATGGTAGACAAACTGAAAGAAGTTCCAACACCAACAAAAGTTAAGTTTTCTAAGAAAGCATTAACAGAGAATGGAGAAGATCTTAAGGGCGCAACTATCCAATTGACAAAAGCAGATGGAAGCTTAGTCAAAAAATGGGTAACAGATGGAACGGTAACAGAGTTTGAATTAAAAGACGGTAAGTACACATTCACAGAAACATCTGCACCAGCTAAATATCAAGTAGCGACAGCAATAACATTTGAAGTAAAAAATGGAAAAGCAATAGTGAAAGGTATAGCTGTAACAGGAAATACGATAGTGATGGTAGACAAACTATCAATTCAGGTGTTACCTAAGACTGGTGAATCCGGCTCTCTTGGCGCATTTCTTTCTGCATTGGGATTATCTTTAGCTGGTCTTGGAGTACTTTACAAAAAAATGAAGGCTTGTGAATAACGTCAAATAAATTTAGCATAAAAGGTTTGCAAGCCATGAAAAGACTGACAAAATCCTTGACAGACAGACAGCATAACTCTGTCTATTTTCACGTAGAATTTTTTAATTTGCAGAATTATATACCTGATGGATAGTTATGTGTTTCTGCCTATTTTTATGCAGTTTTTTCAAAGTAATAAAAAGAACATTTTTAGATTAATAAGGAAATGTGAATAAGATGAAATTGTTAGCAAAAAAGACAATGGGGCTACTGCTGGCAACATTAGTAGCATTTGGCGTAGTAGCTGGAACTACGCAGGCATTTGCTGGTGGCGATGCGGTAGCATCTAAGCAAGCCGACAAATATACGGAAATAGACATGCAGGAACCGTATATAAAAGACGCAGAGCTGCATGTTTATTCTGTAAAAGACGATAACGGCTCGCCTGCAGCCGCGATAACTATCACTCACAAAAATTCGGGTGGAGTTGACCCTCAGCTTACAGGCGTAAGGGAGTACACTGCCGCTGCAAAAGAAAGTTGGGTTTTTAAGAATTGGACGTACGAGCAGTTTTTAAAAGACAAGGACTACGGAAACTACAAAGGTATTTTCTATTCATTTTCGAAAGATCACAACAACAAGAGCATTCCTTATACATCGGGAAATGTGATTTCCGTAAACAGAACGGGGACTATAGGAGAATCAACATTAATTAAGCGAATTTATAAGGTCTATGCAAACCTTAATCCTACTATCACGGCAACTGCCGGTGAAGGCGGATCGATAACTCCTGCCGGAAAGACAGAAGTCACATACGGAGAAAATCAGAAATACAATTTTACAGCCAACGAAGGATACATAATAGCTTCGCTGAAGATAGACGGAGTAGAACAGACCGTCGAACATACAGCTTCGGGTTCATATGAATTCAAGGCTGTAAAATCGCCTCACACTATAGAAGTAAGCTTTGTAAGAGAATACACGATAACTTATACTGATGGCGTTGACAACGAAGCAATTTTTACCGATCAGGTTTACAAAGCTGCTTCGGGTTCCAATACTCCTGCTTTTGTGGGAACCGCTCCAAGCAGAAAAGATTATGTTTTTACAGGCTGGACTCCTACCGTTGCAGATAAGGTAACTCGTGACGTAACATACGTCGCTCAGTGGAAGGACGACAAGAACAACAATGGTACTCCTGACGATCAGGAAGGTCACTTCACAGTTACTTATACCGACGGTGTTGATGGAGCTGAAATATTCCATGACCAGGTACATCAAAATATACTCGTAAACATGCCTACTCCTGCTTTTGTGGGAACCGCTCCAAGCAGAACAGATTATGTTTTTACAGGCTGGACTCCTACCGTTGCAGATAAGGTGACTGCTAACGTAACATACGTCGCTCAGTGGAAGCGGATTCAAAGAACAGTTACTTTCAAGGATGGCAATAAGACTCATGCAAAAGTGAAAGTGGAAACTGGTAAGGCTATTAATACTGATGCGTTGACTAATGAGTTCATGCCGAAGAATCCAACGAAGGACGGTTATACCTTCAAGGAGTGGAATACGAAGGAAAATGGTAAGGGTGAGACGTTTACGGGAGAAAGCGTAGTTAATGGTGATATGACTGTGTATGCCATTTACACGAAAGATTCTGCACCAACTCCTAAGCCGGCTCCAACTCCGACACCGGCTCCAGCTCCTAAGCCGGCTCCAGCTCCTAAGCCGGCTCCAACTCCGACACCGGCTCCAACTCCGACACCGGCTCCAACTCCGACACCGACGCCAACTCCAACACCGACGCCAACTCCTAAGCCGCAGCCAACTCCTAAGCCGCAGCCTGAAAAGCGTATTGGCATGATTCCTAAGACGGGTGAATCGGCGTCGTTTGCAGGCTTGCTTGCAGCACTTGGTTTCTCGATTGCCGGACTTGCAATTCTTCTTAAGAAGAAAATGACGGAAGAAAACAATAAGTAAGCACGCTTGTTTTAAGTAACTAGCATTGTTTATTAGAAGATGGCTCTAGCGATATGTTAGAGCCATCTTTTTGTATGCTATTTTTTAAGTGTTATTTGAGATGTAAGCTTTCTTATTCTCAATAAGAAATAATATGATGCTCCAAGCTCTAAAGTTTCAGAGTACAGAGCAATAGTTTCAGAGTTCAAAAGCAAAGCTTCATTGTATACAACACGTAATGAAGCTAGATGTAATCTCCAAAGTAAAAGGACAAGGTCCAAATACAGCGTCTGGAGTGCTTTTAACTGTAGGATTCGCCCTAGGCTTTTTACTATTGAAACTTTTCCAACCAATACCTTTAAAAGTAAATAGTTTTATTTCTGGCAATATATTAACAGCTAACTCATTGGGATATACAAGTAACTTCAATAGCATTAATAGCATGCATAATCACATTACTTGCATATGGTAAACAAATTATTTTTGCATGCCTCGATGAAACGTGTATGCAAGCAAGCGGATATAATTTGCGTAAAACTGACTTTATCATACTAATAATGATTACAGTTACAGTCGTTATAGTGATGCCTGCTGTTGGTTCAGTATTATCTATCTCTCTGATAGTAGGACCTGCAAGCGCAGCTATAAAACTTAGCTCATCAATATGGCAAACGGTAATTTTTGCTCCAATACTTGGAATTATAGCTGGAACTTTAGGTCTCTATTCAAGTATTTATTTAGGTCTATCTTCCGGAGGAATGATAACTGTATTTTCTGCAATTGTTTATATAGTTTGCGTAATTATTTATCACGCAAAAAACATGATAATAAAATTTATACAAGCAAAAAGAGATGTTACTCAAATGGCATAATTGTAAAAAGTCACTTTATAACGTTCTCCTATATCGTGGGGCTTAAATCTAAGCCCCACTTTTTATATTCAAAACTATTTTTTTAAATAAATAAAAGTCAAAGACTTTACATATTTAACGCTTATTCTTAGCTAAAATACCTGTTTTTAATATCATTCGTAAGCATGCACTGAACAAAAAAATACAAAACAATATATTGCATATAAAAGGTGAAATACTGCGCGCAGTTATTGCGCCTAAGTTTACAGTAAATGTCGCAAAAATACCGATAATAATTCCTTCAGTAAAATGAGTATAATGGTAACGAGCATTAGCAATACTACCACTTATAGCTGTAGGAAGCGTGACAAGCAAAGCAGTTCCTCTTGCCATAAGGTCTCCCATGCCGAGCAAAAGTTGCACGCATGGCACTATAATTCCTCCGCCACCAACGCCTAAAATACCTGAAAAAATACCAGAAAAAACGCCTATAAATATAAGACATATAGCTTTTAAAAAACTAACATTAAAATCTACATTTCTTAACGGAATCCAAACTTGACTAGAACATATAACTAGTAATACAAAAAGTGTAAAACACCAAGGAAATATTTTTTTAGGCAAAATATGTGAAAAAATATACCCCAATTTGTGATCCGAAAACTGAACCTATTATTAGAAAAAATGCTGATAAAAATGACACTTTGCCGTCTAAACCGTAAACAATGCTTCCACAAAGCGACGTTATAATTATGGCAACAAGAGAAGTAGCAGTAGCATGACGCTGATCAAATTTCATAAAAACAGTTAATGCAGGAACTATCACCATTCCTCCACCTACACCGAACAATCCTGATAAGAAACCTGCTAATAGTCCAATGAAAACGATTAAAACAATATTATGGAAATTATATTTGGTTTTAAAAATATTTCTCAACATATATCTTTTCTTCACAAATTACCTCCTCGTAATTTATTCACTACTTTTACTATGTTATATGAAAAATAGAATGTTTCTATACTAGTTCAATTGTAATTTATGTATTTATTTATCTAATTAACGTAAGTAATGGATAATAAGAAGTTTATCGCAGAGACGAAAGATGTTCGTTTAACGGTGAAACGTGCTGATACCTTTGGTGTGAGCTTTGTTAACTGTGAACAACTGGAGAAAGATAAAATTCATATTTAATGAAATTGACAATCAGGCCTTATGGAGGGTTTTATGGCTGAGATTTGGGATGCGTATGATAAAGAATTTAATAAATTAAAGAATATTACATTAGTGAGAGGAGAACCAATTCCTGACGGCATGTATCATTTGGTGGGCGAAGTAATTGTTAAACATATAGATGGGACTTACCTTATTATGCAAAGAGATTTTGAAAAGAAATTCGGTGGAATGTGGGAGTTGACAGCAGGTGGTTCTGCATTGCAATATGAAACACCATTAGAATGTGCAGTAAGAGAATTAAAAGAAGAAACAGGTATTGAAGCTTCAAAAATTATGGAGATCGGAAGATTTGTGCAGGATGTTTACCACTCTCTTTATGTTGAATATCTATGCGTAACCGATTGTAAGAAAAATGCAATTGCTCTTCAAAAAGGAGAAACGGTTAATTATAAGTGGGTAGATGAAAAGAGCCTTTTGGAAATGAGCCAAGACGAGTTAGTATCATCAAGGGCAATCAAACTTATTAAAACAGTAGATATATAAATTCAAGTTTGGCTGTTTGAGGGAAGATATCAACGCTCTGGGGTTGAGTGCACATGATGTTAACGTGCTTCGCTTGTGTTGAAAGCACAGTGTGCTTTCAACTTTGAGCAAGCTCAGCGAATCGAAGTGCATTCGCGAATTATGTTTTAATCGCTCATGCAAGTCGATTCGCCACTTTGCACCCAGGCTGTGAAGTCGGAAATGTTAATTAAGCACGATTCATGCACAGTATGATGAAATAATAGTTGAATCGTATGTGTCAACAAGGCGCGCAACTTTAGAACAATTTTGATTTGCTTCGGAAAAGAAACGAGTTCATTTGCGTTTATATTTATTCATACTCCCTTTTGGGGAGGTCATAGTATGTGGTTCAAGATAAATAAATTCTATGCATTTCGAGAGCTAACTTTACATATGAATCAATCTTGTGCAACATGCATGTATGAGTTCACTATCGTGAGTTACTACAACAATTGTTGTATTCATTGACTTAAGTTTTGATAGTAGCTGTGCTAGTTCTTGCATATGCGCATAGTCTAATCCGCTCGTCGGCTCGTCTAACGCTAGAATTTCTCTACCTGTTGCCAGCGCGCATGCAATTGCTAATCGCTGTTTTTGCCCACCCGATAGACTCTGCGGATGACGGTGCGCCAAAAAGTCCAAATCAAATTGTCGTAATATATTCATCGCAACATCGTTCTTATTTTTGCTGCGCTTAGGCAAACTAATTAAAACTTCATCTAAAACGCTTTCTGTAAACAGCTGGTTTCCTGTATTTTGCATCACCATAAAACATAATTTTTTACGTGCTCGATTACTTAAAACGCGATCCTCGTATTTAAAAATACCTTTGCAGTTTTTTTCTAAACCGCAAAAACAATTGAGAAAACTGGTTTTGCCAGCTCCATTTTTTCCTACAATTGCTGTAATTTGATTACGCGCAATAGCAAGCGATTTAATATTGACTATTTTCTTCTTTACGCCATGATACGCAAAGTTGAAATTTTTTAATGCGATTATCTGATCGTCTTGTGTGACAGATGGCATTTTATTAATTTGTATGGGTGATACCATAAGTCGTGTTCTCAGTCCCATTTTTTGCGCATCTATGTCGTTAAGAGCATCTTTTTGTTCGGATTTAATATCTTTAACGATCTCACCTTGTTGCATAACCACTAGGCGATCCATAATATCCCAAAGATAAGCTATTCGATGCTCAGCTACAACAATTGTTCTTCCTTGTTTTTTCCAATGCAAAATCAACTTTTTAAGCATCAACGTTGAGTCGTAATCTAAATTTGCTGAAGGTTCATCTAACAAAATTATGTTTAATCCTGCTACTTCAATTGACGCACAAGCTATTTTTTGCTTTTCGCCATCAGATAGATGAAAAATATTGCGATCCATCAAATTTTCCATGTGCAAATCAGCAACTGTTGTATCAATACGCTGATAAATATCAGATTTTGGTAGTCCTTGATTTTCACACGCAAACGCTAGTTCACTCGTTGTATCAACATTATAAAATTGTGACTTAGGATTTTGAAAAACCGTGCCTACAACATGTGCTAAATCATATAATTCATTATTTTTAAAAGATCGACCGTTTAATAGTATATCGCCTTTTACATTTCCTTGATAGAAGCGTGGAATTAAACCATTTATAAGACGTAACAGCGTTGTTTTGCCACAACCCGAAGGTCCGGTTATCAAAATTAATTCGCCATCTTCTATGCGCAAGTTAATATCATTTAATTCACTTGTATGATGGTCATCTTCAGTTCCATAATGGAAATAAACATGCCTAAATTCGATCATACGCTTACTCCTAAGCTACACAACAACCAAAAACATATGACCGACAAAGAAATGAGTAATAAAAACCAATCTTGTATTCGAAAACCAATTTGGCAAATATTAGTTCGCTTGATAGGGTAGCCTAATCCTCGAATTAACGCTGCTGCCGATAGTTCTTCGCCAATACGTACACCCGAACTAATCATAGGAATTAATTGGTACTCTAATATTTTTCCAATACCAACTGCTCCTATATGAATTTCACGCATATTCATAGCGCGACAAATTGATTTCCATTCTGTTGCAATCGTTGGAAACATTCTAAACATAACTGACATTGGCACAATAATGGCTCGTGGCATATGTATTTTTTCCATTGCTGCAATAAATTCACTCACCGAAGTTGTAGCTATAACATAATTGCCCATTGCAACTGTTGCTACAAAGCGCGTAAGAATATATCCGCACATTAAAGCGATAGGTTTTATCATACTAGGCAAATATGGTATCACCAAAAGACAGCCATAACCTATTATGAGCATGATACTTGCATGCCAAAATTTTTTCCATTGTTGTTCTATCAAAAGCAGCACAAAAGGAATGATAGATAATACAAAACTTATATCTTTCATGCGTGCGCCACACACGCCGCCCATTACGAATATTGCTAATAGCAAAACAAGGACGATTTTTACGCGTGGATCTAGAAAACTGCGTTTGTTCTTTTGCGCTGCTAGAGATGAATATGCCATTAAACAAGACCAGCTTTTTCAAAATGTTTTTTCAAAACTTTTTGACCAAACAGTCCGCCTAAAATACCGCAGATAAAGCATACAATTAGCAGAACGAACGCCATCCAATTTGGTAGGAGCTGAGCAACAGCCTCGGCATAAGCTTTACCAAAGCTTGCACGTTGTGCAAAATATTGTTCGCGATCAAGAAACAGTGACATATAGTTGCCATACATCCACAGGCTAAAAAATCCATATGTCAAAACAGCTTTTTTAGCACTGGCATAGTTGCCACTTTTGAACACAATTTCTGCAATCAAACCAGCAATCGCACTTGTTAACAACGACCACATTCCCATGCCTGTGAGCACCATCAATAGACCCATCATGATTGCCATGATAAAAATCATTCCTGGCTTTTTAACTTTGGTCAAAAAGAGCATAAAAGGAATACCGCCTATAATTGGCATTAATACCGCAAGGAGCGGCAAAAAGACGGGTACTATCCCAAGCATTGATATTACACATACAATAACAAAATAAATGGCTCCAAATATACCAATGTTTATCAGGTCATGACCACTTAATTTAGTTGCGCGTTCCATAACAAATTCCTCCTTTTTCTATCATGCGCGTTCTACACGCGCTCAAACTAATACGAAAACTCCTCTGCTGCACACGTTTTATCAATAAGATTTTGATAAGTAGGGCTTATCTGGATAAGCTCGGCATGTGTACCGCATGCTTCAACGTGACCATCTTTTAACACAACTATTCGATCAACATTTTCAATTGACTTCATGCGGTGAGAAATAATAATCACAGTCTTATTTTTTACCAATTCGGTAAGTGACTGTTGAATTTTAATCTCGTTGTCAACGTCTAAACTTGAAGCAATTTCATCAAGAATAAGAATTGGTGAGTTTTTCAAAAATGCGCGCGCTATTGATATACGCTGACGCTCGCCTCCAGAAAGCTGCTGACCGTTTTCGCCGATAATGGTGTTGATCCCATCTGGGAGTGCGTCAATAAAGTCGCAATGCGCAAGCTGAGCTGCATGTTTCACTTCTTCGTCTGTAGCATCTTCTCGACCTATACGAATATTTTCCAAAATGCTTGTGTTGAAGAGAGTAACATCTTGAAAAACGATAGATATATTTCGGTACAGGTTTTCAGTAGAAACTTTCCGTATATCTACGCCGTCAATACGAATGCTACCAGAATTAAAATCGTACAGACGCGCTATAAGTCGAAGCAGAGTTGTTTTTCCGCAGCCTGACTGCCCAACAAGTGCGCAAACTGTTCCATGCGGCACAGTAAAACTTACGTCGTTTAGCACAGGAGTAGCGTCATCGTAAGAAAAGCTGAGCTTGTTTATCTCTATATCAAAATTAGCAAATTGAGTAGCGCGTTTATCTGTAGTGTGTACGTCTGTAGCAGCTTCCGGCTGCACATCTAATACCTTTGCGTCGCGAATTTCACGAATACGCTTCACAGCCGAATTGATATAGAAAACTTCCATAAGGAATTCCATATTCGAGTCCACAAATTCTTTGAGCTTCATGGCAGCAAGAACGTAGCCTAGCAGATATAGCACAGAAATTTCGCCAGTTTGCATAAGAAAAATGCCACCGATAATCGTGAATGCCAACGAAAAATGCGAGAAAATATCGGCAAATATCAGCAAGAACCCAGCGTTGCGTTCGCTTTCCCACTGGACGCGGAGCGTGTCATCAAGCTTGGCATAAAGCTTTGTTTTTATACGTTCTGCAAGATTAAACGCCGCAATTTCCTTGGACAGCTCAATACGATCTTGAAACGCTTGAGAATTTTCGCGTAATCGCAGGTAATGTTTGTTGTGCTGCGCACGTACATAGCGCTTTGATACTACAATCAGCAAAAACGAAAGAAGCGTAGGGCCAACGGCACAAATCGCCATTTTCCAGTTCCCTATGAACATTAATACAGAAAGAAATGGTAAGAATAAACAAAACGCGAGCAGTTTCGGAACTGCGTGACTTTCTGCATGCTCAAGTGACGCTACGTCTGCCATAATACTTTGAGAGAGATCGGTAAGATCGTGTTTTGCGAAGTAAGACATTTCTAGTCGCGAAAGTTTCTCTGCAATATTAAGACGCAAATGAGCTGCTTCTTTATATGTTTCGTTATATTGTGCTTCGTATTCAAAACTCAATAGCACTGCCATTACCACCAAGGTCACAATAGAACACACAAGATAGATGGCTGTACTATGTACATGGCGTAGTAACAGATGATCTACCAACAATAGCAGCAGCATTGAAGGAACCATATTGATAACAAATACCAAAAAACTAAGTACACCCGATTTAAAAGCGCCTCGTACACCTTGATCGGTAAGAGCAAACGTATTTTTTAAAAACTTAATCATTAACAACCCTCCACTCATTAGCTTGGGTGTAAATTGTGTACAAATGTGTATATTGGCCATTTTGCGCCATAAGCTGAGCATGTGAACCGCGCTCAACAATGTGTCCGTGGTCAACAAGCAAAATCTCATCCACACCCGTAATGGACGTCAGACGATGTGCAATCATAATGACCGTTTTACCACGCATTAAACGTTTAAATGCTTTTTGTAACTCATGCTCGTTGTCTGCGTCAATAGAAGCAGACGCTTCGTCCATAATTACGATGGGAGAATTTTTTAAAATGGCACGAGCAATCGCAACGCGTTGAGTTTCTCCACCTGAAAGATACACGCCTTTTGTTCCAATTATGGTATTTTCTCGCTTATCTAATTTATCTAATACCGAATCAAGTCCTGCTGCAGAAATCGCAGACATTACTTCCTCGTGGCTTGCGTCATGTTTTACGCAGCTAACATTGTTATATAGTGTGTCACTAAACAACTTAGAATCTTGAAAAACAAAGGAAATTTCTTGCATGAGCGCTTCTTGAGAATATGTGTTAAGAGGTTTATTGCCAATTAAAATTTCTCCAGAACTTATGTTGTAATATGCGCACATCAGTTTAGCAATTGTAGATTTACCTGATCCAGATTTTCCTACTAGAGCATATATCTTATTTTCTGCTAAATTGAAGGACAGATTTTTCAAAACTTCTTTTTTGTCATACGAGAACGAAACGTTACGAAACTCAATGTTGTGATTTGCAAAATGATCTTCATTGCCAAAATGTATTTCTTCTTTCGACATTTGCGCATAAAGCTTCTCAAGCGAATCAACCGCATGATTACCCTGGAACGAGTACATGCCAATGTACATAACGCGCATAAATGCTGCAAACATTAATCCCGATACGAAAAACGTCATAATTAAATCGAGAGCCAAACGTTTGGGACTGCCCAAATCGTCAATAAAAAATACCAGCGGCAGTGTAAGTATTGCAATAATACCAAAGAAAAGGCATTCATACACAACGTATCCTGCTTTGCAATGCTTTGAATATTGGTAAGCATATGTTGAATAATTGTGAATAAGTTTGGATAGCTTTTTCATGGAACTTACTGAAACGCCAAAGATTTTGATAACAGAAATGCCACGAATATATTCGACTGTTTCGGCAGATAGATTATCGAGTGCGTCTTGGTACATTTTCATGAATTGCTTGCCGCCCATCATGCTAGCCATAATAGCGCTACCGACAATAGTAAGTATTAGAATGCATAAACCTACGCGCCAGCTTATGCAAAAGCTGAATGCAATTATGAAAAATGGCATAAGGATTGCGCGCGTAGCGTCAGGAATCATGTGTGCGACAATCGTGTGAGTGAGCGCTGCATTGTCGTCAATAGTTTTGCGAATAGTTCCAGATGAATGTGTGTCAAAGAATGTAAAACTTGCACGATTTAAGCCTTCAACACCGCGTTTGCGCAAAACATTTTCTAAATTGAATCCCACGTAATGAGCCATAAGACCCGACGCGCCAAGACATAAACTGCCGGTAAGTAAAAGCAGTGCAATGACGAATGCAAAATTTTGAGCGACAGGCAAGTTTTCGTCAATAATAAGCGCATGCAAAAAACAATGTATCGCATAATATCCGCAAGTAGTTAGTAGAGCTGACAAAGCTGAAACGAGTACTGCTCCAATAGCTAAACCCTTAAACTGTGGAATATAGGCAAACAGTTTGCGGTATGTGTTCATGAGAGCTCCTTTGCTGGTAAAGAAGTTGAAGATGCTTGAACAGACTCTTGTATGCTGCCTAACTGATTGTTTCCCTCGTCGCTGGAGCGAGTAGCGCCGCGGCTGTTGCCCTCGTGACTGGATTGAGCGGTGTCCTGTTTCAAAATATTCAAGAGCAGCTGCTTAATAAGCGCCTGATTATCTTGTACAAGTTTGTGTTCGTTGAGCACATGCGCAGAAAGAATGATCGCGTTTACAAAAAACGCCATAAGTTCAAAATTCGAAGGCTTAACAGAAAGCGTTTCTGCATCGATGTTATGTGCCCTAAACGTATCAAAAGCAGTGTGTTCAAGCTGTCTATATACCTGTTCAAGCTGGGGGTTTCTCTTCTTAGCCAACAAAAGTTCCACGTAGACGGGCATAAGCGCATTGCTATCAACTGCTTTTCTGGCCATTTCATCAGCAAGAAGATCAATGCTCCATTGCTTGCCATCCTCTATAGATTTCATCATGATGGTGTTGCGGTATGCGATGCCGTCGAGCATGATGTCGTGGAGTATGTCGGTTGTATTCTTGTAGTAGTGATAAAACCCACCCTTTGATAAGCCTGTTTCTTTTACCAGGTCTTCCATGGTTGTGTTCTCAAAGCCTTGTTTGACAAAAATACGTATAGCAGCATGCTTTATTGCTTGCTTGCGTTCATTAAAACTAAGCCGCTTATTACGAGCCATGCAATTCACCTCACACCACAAGCTGGTAAAGGGTTAACGCGCCAAATAGTTGTCATGAGTCAACGCGTAAAAAGTCTTCGCGCCTTGGCTACATCTAAGGGGTCGTCATCCTATCGACGGATGCGTCGATACATACAGTATAAGTTAGATAGTGTTTACTGTCAAGCTCTTGCTTGAAAGTAAACACTATTTGTCGATGCTGGTTAGAAGAGTGCCTGCTTGTGCTAATAAAATTCATAAGAAACTAGGCGATAGTTCAGCAAATCCATAAACGCATACCGTATTTATAGTTTGCATATATGTACCACAGTACAAAAAAGTTCAATCGTTCGTGTATTTTTGGGCTACATGGGGAGTGTCGTATTGATGTCAAGGGCTGATTAGGTGGGTGCATTTTTGCCCTTGTGTAGCAGGGGTTTGCGGGGTCTATCGTTAAAAGGTTTAATGCGAAGCGGCTTTAAGCTGGGTTCTCGCGGTTTTTGAGCGCAGTTTGGCTGTTTGAGGAAACATATCGACGGTGTAGGGTCGAGTGCACAGGATGTTAACGTACTTCGCTTGCGTTGAAAGCACACTGTGCTTTCAACTTTGAGCAAGCTCAGCGAATCGAAGTGCATTCGCGAATTATATTTAATCGCTCATGCAAGTCGATTCGCCACTTTGCACCCAGCTTTGTGAAATAAGTAAGACGATAGTTAAGTTGCTTGAAGTACTAAGTTATATATGAGTACATGGTATAATAGTGGCAATTATTTTCGGAGGTATCAAAAGATGGTAATTAATAAATCCTGTTCTAACTAATGTAGAGAGGTTAAATCCTCTCGGTATTTTCAAGGAGGATTTATGATACGTATTGATAATTTAACAAAAGTTATAGGTGCAAGAACTTTATTTGCGATTGATCATCTATCTATTGGTGCTTGTGACAAGGTTGGTTTAATTGGTGATAACGGCACAGGCAAAACCACCTTTTTACGCATACTTTCAAGTCTTGATACTGACTATGCGGGGCGAGTTCAAATGGACGACGAGATTAGTTATTTGCTCAACAATTTAGAAGATGAACTCGGTTTTATGTATCAGCGTCGTTTTCAGCAGAATTGTAGTAGTAGTCCAGGCGAGCAGCAAAGATTGAAACTGGAGCACCTTTTAGTTGATAATAAAGCATTTTTGCTTATTGACGAGCCTACATCACATTTAGACATTAAGCAAAGAAAGCTATTAGCTAAACGGCTCTATTCTCGCAATAAGGGTTTTATTCTTGTCTCCCATGATCGAGATTTTATTAATCAAACCTGTACGAAAATTTTCGAATTGGTCAATGGGAAAATTGAGGTTTATAGCGGTGATTATTCGTTTTACCTATGCGAAAGAGAAAAGAGGTATAAGTGTGCTGAGAGGGAATATGAGAGTTATGTAAAAGAAAAGAAGCGTCTTTTACAGGTTGCAAATGCAATAAAACAGCAGTCAGCAAAAGTAAAAACCACACCCAAAAGGATGGGTAACTCAGAAGCTAGGCTGCATAAAATGGGTGGGCAACAAAATAAGAAGAAGCTCGACAAACAGGTAAAAGCCACTTTAGAAAGAGTAAATCAACTAGAGGTGAAGAGTAAGCCATATCAAAATGCAGCCATCAAGCTCAATATGGACGAGCGAGAAAAAATTCATTCCAAGGTACTCATCAGGGCAGAAAATCTCAATAAGAGCTTTGATAGCAAGGTGATTTTTAAGAATGTCAATTTTGCGATAGACAATACAAATAAAGTTGCCTTATTAGGTGACAACGGTTCAGGGAAAACCACTTTGCTCAACATGATTCTTAACGGTGAAACGTGGACACATCCGAATTTACGAATTGGTTACTATAGTCAGCTAGGAGAAACACTCGACTATACAAAAACGATTCTAGGCAACGTATTACCTTATTCAATCTATGACCAGTCAATGACGAGAATCATCTTGGCTCGTCTAGGTTTCAAAACAAATGATGTGTTCAAGCAAGTGAATGTGCTTAGTGATGGTGAAAAAGCCAAGGTGAAATTGGCGAAGCTTCTAACAGGTAACTTTAATTATTTGCTGATGGATGAGCCAACTAACTTTTTAGATATTCGTGCCATAGAAGCCTTAGAAGAGCTGCTTCAAGGCTACGACAGACCCTTGCTTTTCGTGACGCATGATGTGTCCTTTATCAATAATGTAGCGGATTCTTTGTTACTTATCGAGAATGAAAAGATTACTGGTTTTGAAGGTAATTTGCAGCAATATAATGAGGAAAATGAGGTTTAAACTAATTATCATAATGAGAATATTTGCTGTTATTCGCTGGCATTGAACAAATGAGAAGTTTAGTGCCCAGAAATACATAGATGTCAATTGCAATTATCCTGGTGATTGGGATGGTGTAATAGAACGCATTGAAGAAATATAGCTCAAAAGGTAAAATGAAACCTGAATATTAGTATGTGTACGAGGAGGTGTTTAAGGATAATGGATAAGCTCGTTCGTTTTTGCCGTGAAGTAGCGACATTCGGCTTGACGGTTGCCTTAATCGCGATGCTGCTTGCCTTAATATGGGGTGGCACACTTGCTGGGGTGGCACACTTGCTATTAGAGTTGGTTTTACCTCTTTTGCTATTGGTGTCACAGTGATCTCGCTTAAGACTGTCCTTCGAAAGACTGATTGAATTTTGTGAGGTTGAATCTGATTCTAATCAAGTGCTCATCACAGATATTGAGATTGGTAAGCTTTATGTAGAAGTGAACAATGGCAAGGTAGAAGTTGTTAATTTGAAAGCGGATGATGTCTTTCTTAAATGTTGTAATGGGTCGGCTTCAGCAACAAACGTAGAAGTAACTCATGTTTGTACACTTGATACGTTAAATGGCATGAGTATTTTAGAAGGAACAATCACCAAGGATGCAAGCCTTGAAGTAGATTGTGAGAATGGTATTAGCGAGGTTTCTGATAAGAAGAAGGTAAATTGTAAAAACGATGGGTTTGCGCATTACATGGTGCACTGCCTTAATGGAAAAGCTGTAGTTAAGTAATACTGTTGTGGTGTTTTATGTCCGCTACTTTGATCAATCGCACGAAATAGTGTTTGGCATATTCTAAAAAATGCTTTTAAATGTTGGAGTATTAGGCTTGGTGGTTTTTAATCCAGGTGTAAAGGTCATTTTCATTTGCTTTGCCTGATGCAACTTTGAGAATAATATCGATCAGTTCTTCATCTTTATAAGACAACATAATGTTGTTGAGTGCTAGAAAGATTAGCATTACATGTGTGCCGATACGCTTGTTTCCGTCTATAAAAGGGTGGTTTTTTATAAGACCAAAAGCTAGACGTGCTGCCTTATCTAAGACAGATGGGAAAAGTTCATTCTCGTCAAATGTTTGCAGTGGGGTCTTTAATGCAGAATCAAGCATTCCTTCATCTCGTATACCTGAAGAACCACCGCTTGTTTCAATCAGAGCTTGGTGAAGTTTAATAACTTGTTCTCGTGTTAAATACTTCATTTGGCAAGTTCCTCATAGACTTTTTTGTTCTTTTTTATGAACATGTTGGATAAAGCCATAACTTCATCGTTTGTTGGAACAGTAACTTTTTCAGTTTTGGCTTTTGGGAATTCTAAAATTACGTAGCGAGGAGCGTTGTTTTTCAAAATAACAGCTGATCCGTATGTGTCAACAAGTCGCGCAACTTTGGAAAAGTTTTGATTTGCTTCAGAAATAGAAACAAGCGTGTCTGTATTTACATTCATATCAAGAACCTCCATTTTTAGGAGAATTATAGCATATATTTTAGGATAAATAAATCCTAAGTATTTTGAGAGTTATTTTATAAATGACATATAGTCTATATGTGATTTAGTTGTTTATGTTTTGGGGAACAAATCGGTGTAATAATTGTAAAAAAGTTCCCTACATTATTTGATTTCTCACGGTAAAGGCTTGTTGGTTATTCCAGAAAATAAAGTTCCTGAGTTTAAGAAGTTGCTTGTTGAATATTATGAGGGTGAAGATTTGCAGGTGATTGCTTCGTTTATGATGGATATTGTTGGAAGCATTAAACGAGCACTGATTGGCTATTTTGTTTGCTGCGTGCATTTTCTGCATAAGACGATAAGTTAACCAATTTGAGCGTAATTTTAAAGTTGAACTTGAAATTTACGCCCATTATTAGAACACTGCGGCTTCAATCTCAAAGGTGAATTTTTAATTTGTTTCGTTTATAATAGAAACAAATGTAAAAAACGATAAATTCATCGACTATAATCGAAATTGTAAGCAAGGCTGTAATCGAAAGGTGTGAGGATATGTCATATATATTACGTAAAAAATACCTTAATAAGATCAAACCTTTTATTGACAAGCCTATTGTGAAGGTGATTACAGGTATGAGACGAGTGGGAAAGTCCACTTTGTTAAAAATGATTCAATCTGAATTGCTTGTAGACGTTCCTCAAAGTCGTATTATTTATATCAATTTAGAATCAGCTCAATACTTATCTGTGAAAAATGATTTTGATCTGCAGAGATTAATTACGGAACGTAGTCAACAAATCGAAGGTAAAATATATTTTTTCTTTGATGAAATTCAATTAGTTTCTCACTGGGAACGTGTTATAAATGCGCTTAGAGTTGATTATGATTGCGATATTTATTTGACTGGTTCTA
>QWCU01004637.1_pt1 | contig 17053 bp, 12 predicted proteins | sample 1972601 | NCBI WGS metagenome assembly QWCU01 (sample SAMN09866700, study PRJNA288562) | Human vaginal metagenome isolate pre2_vaginal, whole genome shotgun...
TATTTGCAATTGCTGGAGTAACTCCTTGGTATGTTTTACGCCATACTTGGCCAGTTTGGATTGCTGCTTCTGGTAGCTTTATATCTGTGCTTTTATATGGCCAAAGTTCTGGAGATGATATATTTAAGTTTGGCTGGATGCATATAAGCCAAGGATCATTGTATTTGGCAATTTGTACCTTTGTTCGTGTTGCATCTGTAGCAGTTCCAGGCGTTATATTAGCTATTGGATTAGATCCAACTGATTTAGCAGACGGCTTAGTGCAGATTTTGCATTTTTCTCCACGATTTGTGTACGGAGCATTAGCTGGATTGAGAATGTTTAGTCTATTGCAAAATGATTGGCGTGCTTTTGGTTTAGCTCGCAGGTCTCGTGGTATATCGGATGGTAAAGCGTTACAGCGCATGCTTTCGCAATCTTTTGGTTTGCTCGTGTTATCTATTCGCAGAGGTACGAAACTTGCTACAGCTATGGAAGCTAGGGCTTTTGGCAGTAGTATTAAACGCGCTCCAGCACGAAAATCGAAGTTAACAGCATACGATTGGATATTTTATGTAATTTGCATTGCTGTTCCTGCTATTGCTTTATATGCTTCAATACAAACAGGATATTGGCATAATGCGTTTATTCATATGTAAAGCATTGTGAAAATTACAATGCGTACATATTTATAGATAGTATTCATAATATGAGCGGAATAATGAATTCTTATAATCATGATGATGTTTGGCAAGCTCCATCCTGCAATATGCCTTTGAATGCAACAGTGAATATTCCTGGAAGCAAATCATTGTCTAATCGTTATTTGATTTTGGCAGCTCTCGGTAAAAAGCCAGTTGTTCTAAAAGGATTGTTGCGATCAAGAGATACAGAACTTATGATTAACGCGCTAAGCGTATTTGGAGTTAAATGCGATTCGCTAAGCTGCGATGGTACAACAATTTGCGTTATTCCGCCCAAAAATGGCGTTTTTAGTGTAGATGATTGTGCGGTTGTTAATTGCGGCTTAGCTGGAACGGTTATGCGTTTTGTAACGGCTTTAGCGCTGTTTGCAAATAATTGTGTGAAATTTGATGGAGATGAGCAAGCGTATGCTCGTCCAATGAAGCCTGTTCTAGATGGATTGGAACAGCTAGGCGCAAAAATCGTATATCACGGAAAAGTCGGATTCTTACCATTTAGCGTTATTCCGCCCAAAAATCTTGAATCATATGGTGTAAATTGTGCGCAAAATTCTTGCAATAATCGCGTTATTCGCATTGACTCTTCGTCGTCGTCTCAATTTATATCTGCGCTTCTGCTAATTGCATCTCGAATTCCAGGAGGATTACAAATAGAGCATATTGGAAGCAAATTGCCTAGTATGCCTCATATTCAAATGACAATGGAAGACGTGCGCAAAGCTGGCGGAGTAGTAGATATGCCAGAAAGCGGAGTATGGCGTATTAAAGAGCATGATTTGACTTTGCCAGATGAAGTTGTTGTAGAGCCAGATCTTTCTAACGCAGCGCCTTTTATTGGAGCAGCGTTGATTGCTGGCGGATGCGTTAAAATCCCTAATTGGCCGCTTAAAACAACTCAGCCTGGGGGATTGTTGCCTGGGATTCTAGAGCAAATGGGCGCAAAAATTGTTTTTGAGCATTCTAGCGCAGATTCTTCAACATTGTGCGTAACTGGTAGTGGCAAAATTCACGCAATTAAGTCGCTTGATTTGGCTGCTGCTGGCGAGGTTGCTCCAAGTATTGCTGCGATTCTTGCGCTTGCAGATGGTGTAAGCGAGTTACACGGTATTGCGCATTTAAGAGGCCACGAAACGAATCGCTTGAGTGCAATAGTTACGGAACTAAATCGCGTTGGAATAGGCGCTGATGAGCTAGATGATGGAATTCGTATTATTCCTAGCAAAAATATGCATGGGGAAGTGATGGAGACTTATGCGGATCACAGAATGGCAACTTTTGCATCAATGTTAGGTCTTCGTATATCTAATATAAGCGTAAAAAATATTGCCACTACGCGCAAAACGATCCCTGATTTTCCTGGTATGTGGAATAAGATGCTCGAATAGTGAGCCTAAATAGTGAGCTTAAATAACAAATAATCCCGAGTTTTTTTAACTCGGGATTATTTATGTGTTACGTTTTTACGTTACGTTGTTTTACACTACGATTTAGCGCTCAAACTTGTTGCCGTAAGAATCGACTCCAGCTTCTGCGATTTGTGCAGACTTTCGAGCGATTGCCAACTCTTCGTTAGTTGGGATTACAGCAATAATCACAGAGCTATCTGGAGTGGAAATAATGCGTGGCTCCTTAGAACGAACCAAGTTCTTCTCTTTATCGAGCTTAACGCCGAATGGAGCAAGCTTTTCGCATACGCGAGCGCGAACAATCTCGTCGTTTTCGCCAACGCCAGCGGTGAATGTGATTACGTCCACGCCGCCCATTTGAGCTGTGTAGTTGCCAATGTAGCCAACAATGCGGTGAACGTACACGCCAAGAGCAAGCTTAGCGTCTTCGTCGCCCTCTGCGATGAGCTTATGAATATCGCGCAAATCGCCGTGGCCAGTCATGCCCATCATGCCAGAACGCTTGTTAAAGAGCGTATCAAGCTCGTCTACGTTCATGTGAGCGTTGCGAATAAGGTGGAAGACTACAGCTGGGTCAATATCTCCAGTGCGGCCGCCCATCATCAAACCTTCGAGAGGCGTTAAGCCCATAGAAGTTTCAACTGGCTTGCCAGAAATCTGAGCGGAAGCAGAAGCGCCATTACCAATGTGCAAAACAATCTGCTTCAAGCCTTCTGCAGGCTTTCCAACAACGCTTGGAACTACAGAGCCAATGTACTCGTGGGAAGTGCCGTGAGCGCCATAGCGACGAATGTGGTACTGGTTTGCAATATCTTTGTTCAATGCGTAAGTCGCAGCAACCTGTGGCAAATCGTGGAAGAACGAAGAGTCAAACACCATAATCTGTGGAACATCTGGCAAAAGTTCAGTCATAACTTCAGCGCCAACAGCTTCTGGGCCGTTGTGAAGTGGAGCCAAAACAGCCAAATCCTTCACCTTATTAATGGTCTTTTTGTTCACTAATGCAGGCTTAGGGAATGTTAAGCCACCCTGAACAACGCGGTGTCCAACAGCTACGATTCCAGACTTGGAAAGATTTGGACCATATTCCTCGAAGAAGCCGAGTACGCGCTTTAAGCCCTGCTCGTGATCGTGCACTGGCTCGTCAAACTCATGCTTTTCGCCATTGAATACGTGCTTGTAGTGTCCGTCAACTGGTTCGCCAATTTTTTCTACAATACCAGATGCAATGCCTTCGCCGCTTTCCAAATCGACGAGCTGGTACTTAATAGAACTAGAACCAGAATTGATAACAAGAACGGTTTTTGCCATGAGGGCATCCTCCATAAAGTGTTGATAAGGCTAGTAAATTGCCACGTTTAAGTGTACATGCAAGTTCCTACAATGAATGCCAATAAATGCTTTTGTATTTACTTATTATTACTTATTATTACATTTGCAAATCATTGTAAGAACTTGCGATTATTAAATTATTGCTTGCGATTATTAGAACTGCGCTTCCAAAGCTGTAAGAGCAACAGTGTTAATAATATCTTGAACCAATGCGCCTCTAGACAAGTCGTTAACAGGCTTGTTTAGTCCTTGCAGGATTGGTCCAACAGCTAACGCGCCGCTGGAGCGCTGAACGGCCTTGTATCCAATGTTTCCAGCGCATAAGTCTGGGAATACAAACACATTTACGTGGCCTGCAACATCATTGCCTTTAGCTTTGGACGCAGCAACAGTTTCGGACCACGCAGCGTCAAACTGAATAGATCCAACAACCTTTAAGTCTGGGTCGCTTTCTTTTACAATCTTTGTTGCTTCTTCTACCAGATCAACATCTGGGCCTTTTCCAGATCCAAGAGTGGAGTAAGATAGCATTCCAACTTTAGGATCTAAGCCAAAAGCTTTAGCGGTTTGTGCGGATTGAAGCGCAATATCTGCAAGCTGTTGCGCGTCTGGATTAAGGTTGATTGCGCAATCTGCAAATACTGCCACATGATCCTTAAAGCACATAATGAATGCGCCAGAAACAAGCTTAGATCCAGGCTTAGTTTTAATAACTTGAAGAGCAGGGCGAACGGTATTTGCCGTTGAGTTAACAGAGCCAGAAACAAGTCCGTCTGCTAATCCAAGTACCACTAGCATTGTGCCAAAGTAGCTTGCGTCTTTAAGTTGTTCTCTAGCTTGCTCTTCTGTCATTCCTTTCTTTGCGCGCAATTCGCAAAGCTTGCTAATCATTTTGCTAAGAATCTCTTCGTCGCTCATAGATTGGAAGCTTGCTTTGCTAAGAGACTTTAATCCAAGCTCTTGTGCTCTTGCAAGAATAGATTCGCGTTCTCCAACAATAACGAGGTTTACAATGTCTCGCTCTAGCAAATAATCAGCTGCTTTTAGAATGCGGTCTTCTTCGCCTTCTGGGAGCACTATTGTTTTCTTATTTGCTTTAGCTTTTCCAAGCAGGCTGTATTGGAAGGCGTACGGGGTAGTAGGAGCAGCAAATGGCTGTTGCAAAGCGCTAATGATTTCTTCGTTTTTAACGTAATCGCTGAATTTATTAAACTCTGATTCGCTTATAGAAGGCAAAGTCCAAAGTGGAGTGCCATTATTGCTTTGAGCATAGTCTTCTTTTAATTCTTTTGCTAAGTCTTCTTTGCAATCAGTTACAAATACGCCAAATACTTTTGTGTATTCTTTGCTAACGCTTGCGCATTGCGCTTCGATTGTTTGCAAGATTTGCTTGCTATCTCTGCCTTCTGCGCAAACGCTTAAGAACACTGGTGAAGCTAAGTCTGCTGCAACAGATGCATCAAATCTAAATAAGTCTGGGTCAAATACGGAAGTGGAATCGCTTGCTACAATAACGCATCCTTGAGCGTTTTGTTGCGCTAATCAGCTCGTTGTAACTAGCTACAATGTCTCCTCTTAGTGTGTCTTTGTTTTTACGAACTGCGCATGGGCATGCTGCGATTACTTGTTCCAGCGTTGGTTTTGTGTTGCTTGCGGCTATCAATTCGCTTGTAAACGCGTCATCATGTTTTGCAGATGGTCTAAAAACAGTTGTTGAATAATGATTAGAAAGAGCTTTTGTAACTCCTAGTGCTACAACATTGCGACTTTGTGCGCAATCTGCGCTAATAATAGTTACGTTAACTAACGACACGACTTTTCTCCTTTGATGCGTCTGTGTTTATTCTATTTTGCTTTGCATTTTTATTTTGCTTTGCATTTTCGTTTTTACTATTCTCCGTATTTCAACGTTGAAAATTGCATATCGAACGAAGAATCCTTAGCTATTTTAAGGCTATTTGCAAAACAACAAGCGGAAATTTTGATTTTTATGTGTTTTATTATTAATTTTTTTTTTGTGCGACTAATTTTTTAGGGAGCCAACCTTTCGATTGACTCCCTAAAAATCAGCTAAGCAATTTTAGCGTTGATAGCTTAAAACTACTCGTTATCGCCAGCAGTTGCAGCGGTAGCGGTGACAGCGCCTGGCTTGTCGGTCTTAACGCCTGGCCACACCCAATCGGTGTAGTCTGGGTGATCGTAGCCCTTGTCAACAGCGAACTGGAAGGCCTCGAGACGGAAGTCTTCGAGCTTCTTGATTTCGTCTGCGTACTTATCGGCGTCAACCATGCGCAAAGCTTCAGCGGTAAGCTCGTAACGATCCATGTCGTTAACGCGAACCATGTCGTATGGCGTGGTGGTGGAGCCCTGCTCCTTGTAGCCATGGACGTTGAAGTTGTCGTGGTTTGGACGATCGAAGATCAAGCCGCGAACGTCATGTGCATAGGAGTGGTAAGCGAGAAGGACTGGCTTGTCAGCGGTGAAGAGCTCAGTGAACTCTTCGTCAGTCAAAGCCTCGTTGTTTTCCTTAGCGGACTGCAACTTGAGCAAGTCAACAATGTTAACGACCTTGAACTTAACGCCAAGCTTGTTCAACTTGTCGGCAGCGGCCATCAATTCCTGCTGTGGAACATCGCCGATACCAGCGAGAACAACCTGAACTTCGTCATTGTTCTTAGCGTTGGAAGCCCACTTCCACTCAGCAGCACCCTTCTCGAGCTCTTCGCGAGCTTCGTCGAGGGTCAACCAAGTAGCAGCTGGCTGCTTACCAGCGAAGATTGCGTTGATCATGTTGGTGGACTTGTAAACCTTCTCACCAACAGCGAGCAACATGTTGGAATCTACTGGGAAGTAAATGCCGATAACGTGATCGTTGTTGAAGGTCTTGTTCAAGAGCACGGAGGTTACGCCTGGATCCTGGTGCGAGAAGCCGTTGTGATCCTGACGCCATACGTGAGAGGATACCAACAAGTTCATGGAGGAGATTGGCTTACGCCATGGAATCTCACGAACTGTAGCTTCGAGCCACTTTGCGTGCTGGTTCAACATGGAGTCGATAACGTGTACGAAGGACTCGTAGGAGCTCCAAATGCCGTGACGACCGGTGAGCAAGTAAGCCTCGAGGAAGCCTTCCATCTGGTGCTCGGAGAGCTGCTCGGTTACCTGACCGGTAACTGCCATGTGCTCATCGACTAATTCGGAGAGGTAGCCTGCGTCCCACTGCTTGTTGGTTACTTCATAAGCAGCCTGCAAACGGTTGGAAGCGGTCTCATCTGGTCCGAAGATACGGAAGGAATCTGGGTTGTTCTTGATTACGTCGCGGGTGTAAACACCAAGGCGACGGGTAGCTTCGAGCTGACCCCAGCCGTGACCGAATTCCTTAACTTCCTTAACCTCATAATCGTCAAGGTTTGGAAGCTTAAGATCTTCGCGGATACGACCACCGTTGGCGTTTGGATTCTGGCCAATACGGAGTTCGCCCTGTGGCATGAAGGAAAGAACGTCTTCCTTAATGCTGCCATCTTCATTGAATAGCTCTTCAGGCTTGTAGGACTTCAGCCAGTTCTTCAAAACCTCGAAGTGAGCTTCGGTGTCGCGAGCAGATGCCAGTGGCACCTGGTGTGCACGCCAAGAGCCTTCAGTCTTCTTGCCGTCGATGAACTTAGGGCAAGTCCAACCCTTAGGGGTGCGGAAGATGATCATTGGGTAGAATGGACGGGTTACGTCGTTGGTCTGAGCTTCAGCCTTGATATCGCAAATCTCGTCGAAGATGGTCTCGAACATGTCGGCGAAGCGACGGTGAATGGACATGTGATCCTCATCGTCGAAGCCAGCAACGAACTCGTATGGTTCGTAGCCCATACCGTGGAAGAACTCGTGAAGCTCTTCGTCGGAAATACGGGAAAGAATAGTTGGGTTAGCAATCTTGTAACCGTTCAAGTGCAAGATTGGAAGCACGATACCATCGGTACGTGGGTTAACGAGCTTGTTGGACTGCCAACCAGTAGCCAAAGGACCGGTTTCTGCTTCGCCGTCGCCAACGATTGCTGGAACGAACAAGCTTGGGTTGTTCATAACAGCGCCGTAAGCGTGGGAGAGAGCGTAACCAAGCTCGCCACCTTCGTGGATGGAACCTGGGGTCTCTGGAGCAAAGTGAGAAGGAATACCACCTGGGTAAGAGAACTGGCGGAAGAACTTCTGCAAACCAGCTTCGTCCTTGGTGATCTTTGGATAGTACTCAGTGTAGGTACCGTCAAGATAAGACTGAGCAGTACCAGCTGGGCCGCCGTGGCCTGGACCCATAATAATCACAGTGTTCTGCTGATGCTCAGCAATGAAACGGTTAATGTGGCCAATAAGGAAGTTAAGGCCTGGAGTGGTACCCCAGTGACCCACTAGACGATGCTTAACGTCTTCGCGAGTAAACGGCTCCTTCATTAGAGGGTTGCTACGAAGATAAATTTGGCCGATTGAAAGATAGTTGGCAACGCGCCAATACTTGTCTACGCCTTCGATGGCCGCCTCGGAAACTGGAGCGTTAAGCTTCTTCCAAGGGGTGCCAATAACAGGACTCGTCATGTGTACTCCTGTACTCAAGCACTTTTCAGTGCGATTTTAATCATTACCATTTGGTTATAGAGGCCAAAAAACAAATGTATTCGCCTCTTTTTCCATCTTTTTCAGTATAGTAACAGCTTTTGACTTTTGTGCGTTTGATTACTCACTACGTGCGATTTTGTTGAAAAAATGTGTTAAAGTGTTAACAAAAATCACCTTAAAAGTATCAATTATGTTATGTTTGATGTTCACTTTCTTGTTATGTCAAGGTTGTTTATTTTTACAATTTTTATAATTTGTTAAGTTACGGCGTTTCGCACAACGCAACGTCTAAAAGCGCCATTAGTATAAATTGAATCATCTATAAATGTGTTTCTTATATATAAGGAGAATCATGGCAAACGGTCCGGTACTTGTAGTTGACTTCGGTGCCCAATATGCCCAGCTAATCGCTAGAAGAGTGAGGGAAGCAAACGTTTATTCGGAGCTTGTTCCACACTCTATGCCAGTAGAGGAGATGCTGGCAAAAGATCCAAAAGCCATAATTCTTTCTGGCGGCCCTGCCTCCGTTTATGAGCCAGGAGCGCCAAAAATTGACACAAAGATTTTTGAAGCGGGCGTTCCAGTGCTTGGAATTTGCTACGGATTCCAAGTTATGGCTCACGAGCTTGGCGGAGTTGTAGACAAAGCAGCATTGGGTGAGTACGGAAAAACGCATGCAACTATTGATGAAGCAGAAGGATTGCTGGCAAATTCGCCATTAGATCAAAACACTTGGATGAGCCACGGAGTGGCAGTTAAGAGCGCGCCAGAAGGATTCGAGGTGCTTGCTCACACTCAAGGCGCTCCAGTTGCAGCTATGCAAGACAAAAGTCGTAAGCTTTACGGAGTGCAATGGCATCCAGAAGTCAAGCATACGCCTTTAGGTCAAAAGCTTATCTCTACATTTTTGCACGAGTGCGCAGGATTGGAAAATGATTGGAATCCTTCTAATATTATTGAAGATCAGGTTGCAAAGATTCGTGCAGAAGTTGGCAATGCGCAAGTTATTTGCGGACTTTCTGGAGGAGTTGATTCCGCTGTTGCTGCAGCTCTTGTGCATAAAGCAATCGGAGATCAGCTCACTTGCGTTTTTGTAGACCATGGTCTTCTTCGTAAAGGCGAAGTCGAGCAAGTTAAGCACGATTTTGTTGAGGCAACTGGAATCAAGCTTATTGCAGTAGATGCAGAAGACGACTTTTTAGATGCGCTTAAAGGCGTTAGCGAGCCAGAGCGCAAGCGCAAGATTATTGGCGAAAAGTTTATTCGCACATTCGAAAAAGCACAACGTCAAGTTATTGAAGAAGCTGGAAAATCTGGAGCAGAAGTTAAGTTCCTTGTACAAGGCACGCTTTATCCAGATGTTGTTGAGTCTGGCGGCGGAGACGGTGCTGCAAACATTAAGTCGCATCACAATGTTGGCGGCTTACCAAAGGACTTAAAGTTTAAGCTTATTGAGCCTTTGCGCACTTTGTTTAAGGATGAAGTTCGCGCAATTGGTACGGAGCTTGGGCTTCCAGACGCTATTGTTTGGCGCCAGCCGTTCCCAGGGCCAGGATTGGGAATCCGCATTGTTGGCGAGATTACGCGCGAGCGTTTAGCTGTGCTTCGAGAAGCAGATGCGATTGCGCGCGAAGAGCTTTCGGCAGCTGGATTAGATCGCGATATTTGGCAATGCCCAGTAGTGCTTTTGGCAGATGTTCACTCTGTTGGAGTTCAAGGAGACGAGCGCACGTATGGTTCTCCAATCGTGCTTCGACCAGTAAGTTCGGAAGACGCTATGACTGCTGATTGGTCGCGAGTTCCTTACGATGTATTAGCAAAGATTTCTACTCGAATCACAAACGAATGTCGCCAGATTAATCGCGTTGTGTTAGACGTTACATCTAAGCCGCCTGCCACAATCGAGTGGGAATAATCGCAAAAAAAAATCAAAAAACTTGTAAAATCAATGGTTACAGAAGATTAAAAACTGTAACTGGGATTAAAATGGGAACATTTGTTAAAAAGAATAAATTGAATAATAGTTCCAAGTGGTTTACATGTGGACAAAAAATTAGACCGTAGTTTCAAGCTGCGGTCTTTTTGCGTGTCTATATTTTACATAATTTAGCAAATAAATAATACGACAATAAATTGTCGGTTTGAGTGTCGGTTTGGACAAAATTGGAAAGAAAGTGATAGAAATTTTGATAGAGAATTCAATTGTATAGCAAAATAAAGGAAAAAATAGGATATAATGAAAGGAGAGAAATTATATATGGGTAAAGTGGCTTATAGCATTTGACAATTAGTGATTTGAGATATATGATTTAATGATAAGATTAGGTCAGGAAGCATATGGTGCTCTGACCATTTTTTATATTATAATACAAGTAATAAAGATTAAGGGTTATAGGCCAAAAAGTGTGTAAAGCTAAGCTGATGAGTATTCTTAAAATAGAAGCAGTCAGCTTAGCTTTTTGATAATTGCTGGTAGTATTCACGACTCTTATGGAACTCATTCCAATCAACGCCAGTACCATATCTTGCTGGTATTCCAAATACTTCAGATAATCCTTGATTAGAACGCTCCCAGGCTTGCCTATAGAGTTGTTCTATACGTTTACTAGTAAAAGAATGAGTGACTATCCAAGACTTATCTCTTGGCTTACTTGTGTTTAAATAACACCACCAGCATATAGCGTGTATACGTTTTAACAGGCTTAATCCACGATGATTACGTAGCATAGCGCGAATTCTACTATTCATTGATTCAATAGCATTATTAGTTGGTGGAATAGGATGATTGCAATCTTCTGGGGGATTAAGAAAAGTAAACATATAACCCTCACGAATACGCCTATCAATCATTGATTTAGCGCGAACTAGTCTTTGGTGAGTATCAGCAATACTACCATCACAATACTTGCTCTTTTCTTTAAGAAAATCACTCCAAGTATTCACCTAATTATTGTAAGAAATAAGCCAATTACGAGCTTGATCTTCTGTTTTTATGTCAGAAACAATGTTAGCTAATGACAGTAATTGCTTACCAGGAGTAAGACGAGGATTAACTCCAGTTAAAGCTTTAATGTTAAGACCTATATGGAATAAGCAACGTTGTATTTTCGTGTTAGGCCAATATGTTTTTACTGCTTTACGAATACCACCAGAACCATCACAAACTACTACTAGCGGTTCCGCAATACGCTGCATGAGGTAGCCCCACGCGCGACTATTCTCACTACGAGCCACGTACCAGCCTAAAACATGTTTACCAGAGTAAGCGATTAATACTACAGATTTACGTCCTAAATGAATACCATCAACATGAATGTAATCATAAACTTCATCCACGAATGGTACTTGCGGCCATAAGTCCCATAAAAGCTTATTTTTACGTCTTAAGGTACGGGCTGAGAAGTCGTATGAATACTTATCTTGAGTTTTATTAGATAAAAGCCAATTTAAGCCAACTGTTAAATCGTTTGATTGTTTATCATATGCTCTACTTTTAGAGGCTCCACAGTTAGAACAACGGTATCTAGTAGTGCCAGCATTGGTGTGACCATTCTTGCTCATTTTGTGATGACAGTTATCGCATAGTGGGTTATTCATACAAATGAAGAATAACCCACATTCGATATACATTGAGCCCTACTGCTATAAGGGTTATGAGCTGATTTTTTACACACTTTTTGTCCAGGTGGCGAATGTGCAGAAAACAGATTCGATTACCGCAAAACGCTTGTATTGCAATGTGTGAGACATGATTTCTTACACACTTTTTGGCCTATAACCCAAAGATTAAGCTAGAATAAGGAGGGGGTATATTGTCAAAAATAAATAAAGAGCAAATTTCTGCTAATGGATTTTCAATTCAAGTTTATACTGAAGATTTTAAAAATGACTATATAAGCCTTACTGATATAGCAAAATATGAAAACACAGATGATCCAAGATTTGTAATCCAAAACTGGATGAGAAATAGGAATACACTTGAATTTATAGGATTGTGGGAAGTTTTAAATAATCTAAATTTTAACCGTGTGCAATTCGACAAGTTTAGAAATGAAGTTGGTTTAAATAGATTTACGATGACACCGAATAAATGGATAGAATCTACAGATGCTATGGGTATAGTTTCAAAAGCAGGCAGATACTGAGGAACGTATGCTCATTATGATATAGCTATGGAATTTGCATCTTGGCTTTCTCCAGAATTTAAGCTATATATTATTCAAGATTACAAAAGACTTAAAGAAGATGAAAACTCAAAATGATCATTATCTTGGAATCTGCATAGAGAAATATCAAAGATTAATTATAAAATCCACACCGATGCAATAGAAGAATACCTTCTTAAAGATTTAACCAATGAACAATTATCATTCAAGTATGCTAGTGAAGCGGATATGCTAAATGTAGCATCATTTAATAAAACTGCTAAAGAGTGGCGTGAAAAAAATCAGGATTTAAAAGGTAATATGAGAGACTATGCAAGTTTAAATGAGTTATTGGTTCTTGCAAATATGGAAAGCTATAATGCGGTTCTTATAGGTAAAGGTATGTATCAAAAAGAAAGAATGACAGAACTTAGAAAACTTGCTAGAACACAATTGATGTCAATTGAAAAGCTTAATAATAGTGGTATCAGGAAATTAGAAAGAAACAAGTAGTTTTAACCGAATATAGAAAAATATTGTAAAACGGTGGTTTACCTTATTGAATGTGTAATCCTTAAAATGAGAGCAAAACCACTAGGGAATGAGGATTTCTATATAATGAAAATTCTACAAATAATACCTCGGATTTTTCTTGTGGATCTAGCGGTATAATTATTAAAATGGAAGATAGTGGCGATGAATACTTGGTTTCAAGCCTTCTACTAAGGAAATAAAAATATAGAGTTTAAAAATATAAGGAGGAAAGTATATGATAAAATATCTTACTTTACTTAAAGTTCTAGAATCGTTGAGAAAAGAAGCTCCAGAATGTTATAGAATTTATCATCCAAATAAGGATGATTTAGATAAAGTAAATCATGCAAATTCTAGAGCCTATATTCATTTGCTTTTAAAAGCTAAATTTAATTTGTTGGATTTTGAGAAACGAGAAAAATTTGTTACAGATGATCCTCAAGATGGAGGAATTGACGCCTACTATATTGATCATGAAAATAAAAAAATATATTTTATTCAATCAAAGTTTAGAACGAATAATGATAACTTCATGAATAAATCTATCGAATTAGAAGAAATAAATAAAATGGATATAGATAGGATAAGTAGAGGTGAAAGAATAGATAAAAATGGAACAAAATACAACGACAAAATCCAAAGATTAATACAAAATCTTTCAGAAATTGAGCAAATAAGTAGGTACGATTTTAATGTTATTATACTTGCAAACGTAAGTAGTGTTCTTGCGGATGCAATGGGTAAGTTATTAAATTTTCCATTTGAAGTTTACAACTATGAAAGAGCATATGAAGAATTGGTTTTTCCTATAGTTAGGGGAACTGTTCATCAAGCAACAAATATTTCTGTTAATTTAAATTTAGGTTCGAAAAATAATTATACAATGGATTATTGGATTGAAGACGAAGAATTTACTACATCTGTACAATTGTTTTTTGTTCCGATATTAGAAATTGCAAAATTAATGAGTTCATTTAAGAACTCTATATTGAAGTTTAATCCAAGAAGCTATTTAGGAGCGTCAGACAATGAAGTAAACTCTTCAATAAAAGATTCTATAATCAATCGTTCAGGTAATGTATTTGCATTGTTTAACAATGGAATTACATTGCTATCTGATAAAACATCATATACCTCAAGGACTGGTAGAGAAGGTATAGGTGAATTATCATTGTTAAATCCACAAATAATTAATGGAGGACAAACAGCTTACACTTTATCAACTGTTTTAGAAGATGATGACATAGATAATAAAGTATTTGATAATAAAGAAGTACTACTAAAGGTAATTACTTTTGATCAAGGGATTAAAGATGAAGTAAGCAAACAAAGATTAATTGATGAGCTTTCATTAACAACAAATAATCAAAGTAAAGTAACAGTTGCAGATAGAAAATCAAATTCAAATGTACAAATTGATTTTCAAAAGTATATATACAATAACTACGGATACTTTTATCATAGAAAAACAGGTGAATTCACTGAAGGTATCGAAAAAGGCTATATTTCTAAAGATCAAATTATTAGTAGAAATACAATTATTAGAATTATCTATGCTATGAATGGTAGAGTAAATGCTGCCAGGCGAAATGGTGAAGATGCTTTATATAATATGAATGATTATGAGAAATTTTTTAATATAGATATAGGGCCTGAAGGATATGACCGTATATTTTTCTTATACATTGCATTTAAATATTTAGAAAAAAAAGAGAAAAAAGAAAATAGTAGATCCGATTATGGTGAAGGATTAAGATATGGGAAATATGCAATAATAAATGTTATTTCTAAATTTTTAACAGATGAATATTTTGATAGGACTGAAGATTCATTAAATTTGATCGTAGATGAAATTTTAGATCAATGGAAAGAATTTGAACGTATTCAATCAAATAAAAAATCTAATATTGATTATTTCTATGAAAAAGAAGAAATTCTCAAGCAGGAGAATAAAAATAGTAAAGAAAAAATGGAAAATCTAGTTATTACTACACGAGTTGAAGATTTTGATAATTATTATAAAGGCTCAACAATTAATAATGATTTAAATGATTACGAATTTAAAATAACTAAGATCGAAGAAAGACAATCATGACTAATCTTCCGATACTGGGACTGAGACGGGACTAAAAATTTGAAAACGTCCTATAATTAGATGGATTTAGTGAGATTAGAAAAAATAGAATCCAGTATTTTGAATGGTTTGTGATATATCGTACGTTTAGAAAAGAAGAATGGGAATAGATGAGTCTAATATAGTCCTAATATAGTCCTATATATAAGGAGTGAAGTAAGAACAAAGCAAAGCCGCAATTCTTGCAGAAAGGAACAACGATGATCCACGGCATAGAAGTATTTACGAGCTTCAATAAAAAAGCGCTTGTAAAGTTAAAGTTTGTGTTGGCAAGAGTTGCGGCTATAACATCTTGTGCTGCTACTATTTTGGCGGTAGCAGTAGTCGCAAGCAGCCCAGCGATTGCATATGCTGGCGCAAAATCATCTCAAAAAACTGCACAAAAAGGCGTAATCGTAACAGCATTCCAGCAAAATTGGAAAAGTATAGCAAAAGAATGCAAAAAAACGTACGGCCCAGAGGGCGTAAAATACGTGCAAGTATCGCCTCCGCAAGATCATATTAAGGGCGATCAATGGTGGACAAGTTATCAACCTGTAAGCTATAAGCTAAATTCAAAACTTGGCACAGAAGACGAGTTTAAAAAGATGATTACAACTTGCAAAGCTTCGGGTGTTGGAATTATTGCAGATGCGGTAATAAACCACACAACTGGTTTTGCAAACAAAGACACACTTGGCGTTGGTGGAAGCAAGTATGATGCTGCAAATCAATCGTTCCCAGATGCTGGATATACAAAAGATGATTTTCACAAGTCAACAGAAAATATCAGCACTTACAGAAAAGCAGAAATCGTTTGGACGCATCGACTTGTTGGACTGCTTGATTTGGACACTTCTAATCCTCATGTGCAAAAAACTTTGGGAGAGTACTTTGCGTATATGCTAAAGCTTGGAGTGGCTGGGTTTAGAGTTGATGCTGCAAAACACATGTCTCCGCAAGATGTAAAAGGCATAAAAGCTGCGGCTGCAGAGGCTGCTGGCACAACGCCAGATAAGATTTGGTGGATGCAAGAAACAATAGGGTTCCCAGAGCAAGACCCTAGAATTCAGCCAGACCAGTATCTGCAAACTGGTGAAGTGAACGAATTTGAGTACTCCTATAGGCTTAGAAACTATTTTTATGGGTCTATTGAGAATCTTAAACATATTACAGATAAGCTGATTCCAAGCAAAAAAGCTGCGATTTTTGTTACAAATTGGGATACTGAGCGAGACAATGCAAGCAGAGTTTTGACGTATAAAGATGGCAAAAAATATGAGCTTGCAAACGCGTTTATGTTGGCGTATCCGTACGGAACTCCAAATGTGTTTTCGGGTTATGAGTTTACAAAACGAGATGAGGGAGCGCCTGGAGCTACGCAAACTTCGATTCCTGATGTGAGTTGTGCGAAGGATTCTAAGTGGCAATGCACGCAAAGGCTAACTTCGATTCGCGGAATGATTGGATTCTACAACGCTGTTAGAGGCACTAAGGTTACTAATTGGCAAGATGACGACGATAATAACGTTGCATTTAGCCGAGGAAACAAGGGTTTTCTTGCTATTAACAACACGGAAAAGCCGCAAAAAGTGAGCTATAAGACTGACTTGCCAGATGGCGAATATTGCAATGTTTATGAGTCTAAGGATTGCACTAAAACTGTGAGCGTTAGTGGTGGCAAAGTGGAGACCACTATTAATGCGGAATCTGCTGTTGCTCTTCATGTTAATGCTGTAAAAAGTCTTGGAAATGCTAGAGCTAGAAACGTTACAATATTTATTTGCGTGTTTGTTGCGTCAATTTGTACGTTTGTTGTTAATAGAAGATTTGTTGAAAAATCGAAGAAGCTTGCCAAAGGCAATAGTGATGGTGTTAAAACAGGTGAAACTGAAGGTAAGTGATTCTGGAATAAATCTTTAGGTGAGTCTTTAGTTGAGCTTTATGTGAGCTTTAGTTGAGTCTGGAATAAATCAATATTTTAAAACAGGTTGACTCTGTTAAAACGTTTATTTATAATGATTATTCTGGCTTTATGCCAGTATTTAATTGATAGTTTGATAAATCAAAAGGGGTCGATCGGTTTCGACGGTGATCTGTTCGCCGCGGGGAAGCGTGCCGAGAATGCGAAAGTCCACTCGTAAACGTCCTTTCGCAAAAGAATAAGTGCTAAATCTAATCGCACTGAGTTCGCTCTTGCTGCCTGAGCTTCGCGCCAGGATTAACCAGTGAGCAGCTGCT
>QWCU01004658.1_pt1 | contig 16173 bp, 15 predicted proteins | sample 1972601 | NCBI WGS metagenome assembly QWCU01 (sample SAMN09866700, study PRJNA288562) | Human vaginal metagenome isolate pre2_vaginal, whole genome shotgun...
GACAAATCGGATTGAACGCTTACTCGCATTTGTTGCAAAACCCACATTCCAAGGTCGGAGAATATTTTTGGGTCGATTTGCCAAACGGTTTCGTTCATCACTTCAACACTCATTATTACTTGATATTCCTCTCAAGATTTTGCGATTCGTTGGCTGCTTGCGACTCAAGACTTTTCCTATTTCTAGCCTTCTCGCGCCTAAAATCAGCCTCGCGATTTTCCCACGCTTCATACGCTTCTACGATTCGCCCAACAAGCTCGGCCCTAACAACGTCTTGCGCATTTAAGTGAACAAACGCAATACTTTTAACGTCTTTTAGCACGTTCTCAATCGAAGCTAATCCAGATTTTGGAACCGCTAAATCGACTTGCGTTCTATCTCCCGTAATCACCATTGTTGTGTTAAATCCAAGACGCGTCAAAAACATCTTAAGCTGCTGAACAGTAGCATTTTGTGCTTCGTCTAAAATAACAAAAGCGTCATTAAGCGTGCGACCTCTCATGTATGCAAGCGGAGCCACTTCCACAACGTTTTCGTCCATATACCTCTTAAGTTGCGGCGCGCCCAACATGTCGGAAAGCGCGTCGTAAAGCGGCCTTAAATATGGGTCTACTTTGTCGTTTAGCGTTCCAGGCAAGAATCCAAGATTTTCCCCAGCTTCTACAGCAGGGCGCGTCAACACTATTCTTCGCACGCGACCATCTTCTAAAGCTCTAACCGCCTTAGCAACCGCTAAATACGTTTTTCCAGTACCAGCAGGCCCAATTCCAAACGTTACAGTATTTGACTCCATTGCTTGCACATAAGCCGTTTGACCCGCTGTTTTTGCGCGAACAGGATTTCCGCCTGCAAACGTTATAACGCCTTTAGCCATTCGCGCTTTGCGGCTCATTGCTCGCCTTTTAGCATCTTCACTAGATGGCATTAAATCGGCAGAATTTCGCGCAAAATCGCTTTCGATTGAACCAGAGCCAGAACCAAAGCCAGCACCAGCATCAAAAGAATTTAATCCGCTAAACGCTCCGCCTAAAACTCCACCATTGTGACCAATCCTATCGATTCGCACATTATGTTCAGCGCCTTTAAGCACATCTCTTTCTAGCATGCGTTTTACAGCATAGGAATCAACAGGAGCTTCGTAAGCGCAATCAACTATTTTGCGCAACGCGTGTTCGGCTTTGCAAGCGTCTTCTTCACTTCTTGCGCTTCTAGATACGATTTTCACACAATCCGCGTGAACGAAAATATCTACGCTTGGAAAAGCCTTCTCCAACTCTCTTAAGTTTGAATCTGCTGCTCCCAAAACAGCAACTGGGCTTAATTCGCTTGGAATTTGAACAATACGCGTTGTACTATTTGCCACGATTTATAAACTACCTTCTTCAAGTTTTTCGCCTGTTAAAACATGAGCGTGAACATGGAACACGGTTTGACCAGCTCCCAAACCAGTGTTGAAAACAAGGCGATAATCGCCATTATAAAAGTCGTTTGCAATTTTTTGCGCAACGCATGCAATATGAGCCAAAACATCACAATCATTTTGCGCAAGCTCAACAACATTCTTGTAGTGATTGCGCGGAACAATCAAAACATGCACCTTGGCTTGCGGATTAATATCGTTAAAAGCCACTACTGCATCGTCTTCATACACTTTGCTGCTTGGGATTTGCCCATCAATTATCTTGCAAAAAATGCAATCTTTGTCAGTTATGTATGTATTGCATGCTTTATCCATTATTTTGCCCACTTTTCAATAATTCTTATCGCAATTCTTATTACAATTTTTATTGCAATTCTTATTGCAAAATATCATTTACCATTTTACACAAAACACGCACAAAGCTTGCAAGAATTAATCGCAAAATTGCTTACTATTCGTACCTGCCAAGCGCTCTAGAAAGCAATGATAAGCATACTGGCCCTGCTGTAGATGCGCGTAAAATATTGCTTCCTAAAACGCAACTTTTAGCTCCAGCGTCTATAAAACTTTGCACTTCTTCTTCGCTAATTCCACCTTCTGGCCCTACAATTACGTAAACAGTGCGCGTTTTGCCATCTTTTAAGCATTTTTCTGTTAAGTCGTTTACGTAGTTTTCGATTTGACTAAAAGAATCCGTTGCATCTTGATGCAAAACAACTACAAGACTTCCATAAACGCATGCACGCCTACAAATTGCTAGAATCTGCTTACTTGTAACTGGCTCTAAAAGCTGCGGCATCCACGCTCTTCGCGATTGCTCCGTTGCAGCCTCAAGCACCTGATTCCATCGCTTATCCGTGCGCCCTGGCTTCCATTTTGAGATTGACCTATTTGCGCACCAAGGAATTACTTCGTCTACTCCGATTTGCGTAGCCATATCTATTGCTTGCTCGTCGTGACCCGTTTTTGCAAGCGCCTGAATCAACGCTAATCTGGTTGTTGGCGCTGGCTCTTTTATAAACGAATCTACTTTAACTAAGCCGTTTTCGCTGTCTGTAATCGTTGCGTGAATTCGCACTCCTTTGCCGTCCGAAAGGTCTAGCGAATCTCCATCCGAAAGTCGCATTGCGCTTATTGCGTGCCTTTTAACGTGTTGAGGCAAGCTAAGAGTCCAGCCCTCTTCAATCCCATTTGCAAGAACGGGCGCGTCGTCTTTATTTGTATCCAGCAAAAACAAAGCATCTGTCATAATTTAAGCCTAACGTTAGGCGCAGCCAACATTTTTGCTACTTCTGTGATTTTGTGCAAGTATTTCTACTTCTGCATTTTCGCTCAAGTATTTCTGTGCAAGTATTTCTGTGCAAGTATTTCTGTGCAAGTATTTCTGTGCAAGTATTATGGCAAACTAGAATTATACGAATTGGAGGTATGCGCAAATGGTTGACGATTTTAGACGCAACTTTGCGCATTCCATTAATCAAGATTGCACTACAAGCGATGAAGCTTTTGTGACTTTTCGCGTATCTCGTTTTACTCCAAATGACGGTTCTTGCGATTCAGCGGTTACTGGCGATTCAGCGGTTGCTGGCGATTCAGCGGTTGCTGGCGATTCAAGCACTGGCACAACCACTAACTCAACACAAATCTCCTCCACTAACTCCCCTGGTTTAGTTAGAAGGCGCCGAGAAAGTCCTTTTGCAAAAAAGCGCAAAAGTAGCCCATTCCAGGCGCAAAATTCTGGCGATTTACCAGCTAAACCATTAAGCGGAAAGCATTGGATTCAAGATTATACGATTCGTGCGCGCAAAAACGACACTATTTTAGACTGCTTGCTTAAAATTAAGCGCACACTAGACCCCACTTTGGCATTTAGATACTCTTGCGGTCACGGCGTTTGCGGATCGGATGCTGCAAACGTAAACGGCATGCCCACTTTACTTTGCACAGCNNCAAGGCGTTCTATCAAGCGGTTTTAGAAAAACTGGTAGCGTAAAGTCGCAAGCGTCCGAAACACTAACCACAACATCAACATCAGCTACAACATCAGTCGTCGAAAATCACAATCTTCAGTCACAATCTAAAGAAATATCTTCACTAATCCAAAATGGAAGCTTTGGCATTATTGAGGTTGCGCCACTTTCTGGCTTTGCTGTTCAAAGAGACCTTATTTGCGATCTTTCTCCAATGATTGCGCAGCTTAAAAGACTTGAGCCATATTTGCAAACGCAAAATGTTCAAACAAGAAACAGCAGCGGAAAACTTGCGATTATTGAGTTTTTGCAACACCCAGAGCAGCTTGCAAAGTTTGAGCTTTTAAGCAATTGCATAATGTGCGGCGTGTGCGAAGGAATTTGCCCAGTTTATGCAGGCGGAGAAGCATTTATTGGACCTGCAGCGCTTATAAATGCTGCGCGATTTATTAATGATTCCAGAGATAACGCCACTAATCGAAGATTAGACTTGGCGGATTCTAGCGACGGCATAAGCGCGTGCCAATCCGTACGAGCATGCTCCAGGCAATGCCCACGCGGAATCGACGTTGGAGAAGAAATTTGGCAACTTACAACGCTTATAAATGAGCGAAAAATAAGCCAAAATAAGCAAGAATAATGTAAGACTAGCCACAACTATCTAAGATTAGATAAGACAGCTAAGACTAGCTAATAAACTTGTCTCCGCTAGCGATTCGCACAGCTTCTAGAGGGTCGTCTGTAATCGCAAGCAAACTAGGGTCAAAAGATGATATAAGTCCTCTTTCTTTAACTGTAGTTTCAATCCAATTCATAAGACCTTTCCAATATTCGCTGCCAAAAAGAACAACAGGAATTTTAGAAACCTTATGCGTTTGAACAAGCGTAAGCGACTCAAAAAGCTCGTCCATTGTGCCAAAACCGCCTGGGCACACAATAATTCCCGAAGAATACTTTAGGAACATTGTTTTGCGAACAAAAAAGTAACGGAATTGCATTCCAAGATTCACCCATTTGTTTAAGCCCTGCTCGTGAGGCAATTCGATTCCTAGCCCCACGCTTGTTCCACCAGCTTCTGCTGCTCCGCGATTTGCCGCTTCCATAATTCCAGGCCCTCCGCCCGTAATCACCGCAAAACCGCGTTTTACAAGCTCTTTGCCCATTATGCGAGCGCTATTGTATTCTGGCTCGTCTGGCTTTATTCGAGCAGAACCAAACACGCTAACAGCTAATCCAAGTTTTGCTAAAGCGTCGAAGCCATCAATAAATTCGGCTTGTATTCTAAGAACTCGCCAAGGGTCAAGGCCTTGCCACGCATGATTATTATGCAAATCGCTATTAGGCAAATCGTGTTGCAACAGCGTTTCCGTTGTGCTTTCCTTAGGAATCATTGGTCCGCGCATCATTACGGCGCCGCTGTAATAAGTGTCTTTCCAAGGTGAGTTCTGTTCGCTTTGCGCGCGCGAATCGCAAGAATTATCTGGATTATCAGATTTACCAGAATTATCTAAATTACCTAAATTATTATTAGAAACCATAAGTCACCTCTAAAACCTTCTAATCGCAATTAAAAACAGACTAAATCACTCTAAATCACTCTTCAATATCGTCTAATTCTTCTTCCATATGATTCGATTGCTTTGCAAGCAAGAATCCAGAAACAGCAGCCGCAATAATAGACGCTACTAGCACGCCGAATCGCGCTTCGCCCGAAAGATCCGCATCGCTGTACGCAAGCGAAGCGATTAACAAAGACACAGTAAAGCCAATTCCGCACGCGCATGCTGTAGGCAAAAGGTCGCGAACGCGCAAATCGTCTGGAACGCGCAAGCCAATAACTTTCTTAGCAAACCAAGCAGTAATCATAATTCCAAGTGGCTTTCCAACAACTAGCGCAATCGTAATCGCAATTAGTATTGGAGACAAGAACAGCTGCCAAGTCAATGTTTCAAAATGAACTCCAGTTGCAAAAAGCGCAAAAACTGGCAGCGCAAACAAAGAAGACAAAGGCTGAATTTTCTGGCGATACCTTTCGGCCCTAAGTGACTTTTCGCCGTGAACAAGATGCGCAGGAGTTAGCAAACCAACCATTACACCTGCAAGAGTTGGGTGAACGCCAGCTTGATACATCATAACCCACGCAAGCAAGCCAACAAGAGCCACAACAGGCCATGGAACGCGCTTTAATCGCACAAGCATAGTCCATACTAATCCGCATAAAACAACGCCTACAAACCAATACCATGCGTTAAGCGAAGAGAAGAACACTGCGATTAACGCAATTCCAAGAAGGTCGTCGACTGTAGCCAGAGTCATTAAAAATGCGCGCAATGATTTAGGAAGCGTTTTAGCAAAAAGCGCAAGAACAGCCAGCGAGAATGCTATATCTGTTGCCGTAGGAATAGCCCAGCCGTCGCGAACCATTTCTAAAGACGGAAGCGCTCCAGAAGTAAGTCGCATAATCTCTTGACCAGCGTGCAACTCCGAGAATATTGTAACAGTTCCAACAAAAAGAATCGGCGGAACAACCATGCCGCCAACAGCGCAAATCATTGGCATTGCTGCAGCGCGCGGGTCTCTAAGAGATCCTGCAATAAGCTCGTGTTTTAAGTCTAAACCAACTGTAAGGAAGAAAATAGTTAGCACGCCGTCTTGAACCCAGTGGCTAATCGACATGTGAATGTTGGTGTATGGAATTCCGATTTGCGTGTGAGAAACAGCTTCAAAAATAGGCGACGCAAATGGCAAATTTGCAAGCATTAATCCAGCTAAAGCAAATCCGAGCATAATCAACCCAGACGTACGCTCATTATTGGCTATTTTGCATGCCACTTTCCACGCGCGCTTTAACATGCTGAATTATCTCCTATAAGTTTTAAGTTAAGTTTTAAGTTTAGAATGCTTGTGCAAAATACGTTACATGCACCTAGGACTTACAAGTATATAAGATACGTATCGAAATATAACAAAAAACGCCACTCCGATTAGAAGTGACGTTTCAAATTGTGGAGCTAGGGGGATTCGAACCCCCGACCCCCTCCATGCCATGGAGATGCGCTACCAGCTGCGCCATAGCCCCGTTTTTAGTTGTATAGCTCAAACGAACCTTTGATAGAATACAACAGATTTTGCTGCCAACCAAACTCGGCGTGTCGTATACAGCGTTTTTGGCAGCTATTTCTATTCGCCGCCGCCTGATTGCTGCGAGCCAGATTCGCCTTGTTGTGCAGCAGATCCACCACTCGCTCCGTTAGATGAAAGCGACGACGAAGACGAAGAGTCGCCAGAAACCGAAGAATCGCCTTTAGACCCGCGCGCACCAGAATCCGCTCCAGAAACACCAGAATTCCCAGAGCTTTGCTCGCCAGAACCTGCATTAGACTCATTTGAATCTAAAGAAGAGGAGGAAGATCCCTCGTGAGTCTTTTTATCTTGCTTTTCGCTAGGATTCTTGCTCGAAGAATCTTTTCCTTCTTTGCCTTCTTTACCGTCTTTGCCGTCTTCGCCTTCTTTGCTGTCTTTACTGTCTTGCGCGTCTTGAGAGTCTTTTTGCGCGTCTTGAGAGTTCTTATCTTGATTTTGAACGCCATTATTTTGGCCGTTTTGATGCGTATTATTGTCTGGATTCTGGCCATTATCCTGCTCGGTATTTTGGCCAGAAGGCACTAAATTATCTGTGCCTTTTCCTTGAGTAAACAGAAGCACAACGCCAGCAGTAAGAAGAACAGCCGCGAGCGCGCTCAAAATAGCAATAACAATCGTAAGCTTCTTATACTTCGCTTCACTATTTGCGTAATCACTTCTGCCGCCTAATGCGCGTTTAGCGTCGTTAAGAGTAAGAATCGAGTCTTCGTCTCCTTCCGAAAGCGCATTATCTTCTTCTTTTAGCTTTCTTAAGGAAGACAATTCCATAACACTCGTGCTTTCGGCATTAAGTGCTTGCGATTCCCCCGATTTTGCGTTTTGCGAACTTAAAGAATCAACATCGCGTGGAGAATCGCCAGCAACATTTGCAACATTTGCAACATTTGCATTAGAAGCCATTGCAACAACTCTTCTAGCTTGTTTTTCTTTGCTCGAATCAATCATATTATTGTAAACTTCGTATTCTTTAGGCATATCATCCTCTAATGCAATAAAACGCGCATTATTTACCACTTTAGTGTCATCTTCTTCATAGCGGCTTGAACCTGACTTTAGCGCAGAAGAAGACTGTATCTTTTTAGAAGACGCGTGAATAACATTTTGATAAAGTTGCGATGCTACAGCAGACACAATCGAACCTATTGCAACGCCAATAACAGACCCAGCTATGCCAATTTTTGACGAAAGCAAAAACGCAGTTACAGCTGCAAGAGAGCCAGCTAGAACTTGCGTAAATGATATTCCCTTAAAGAAGTTCTTCACAAGCACACCTTAAAAATCGTTATCTACTACTATTCACTAAGCAATATGCACAAATTAGTAATCACCAAAAATATTCGCTAATTAGTATTCAAATTGACTACTACTTAGATTGTAGATGCTGGCGCAGATGCCACTTTTGCTTTAGATTTATAAGCGCTCTGCTTTTTTCTTGCTTTTATAAGCTCAATATGCTCTGCCAAACTTGCAAGAAGAATCGCAGCAAAAATCAACGCAAATCCAACAAAAGCCATGCTTGTTACTCGCTCATTGTAAAGAATGCTAGAAAATAGCAATGTAAACAAGCATTCTGTGCACATAATCACAGAAGCGTTAGCTGTAGAAAGATAAATCAGCGTGTAGTTTTGAATAACTTGAGCAACAACAGTTACTATCACTATAAGATAGAACATGTTTGTAAATGTAATCCAATTATCTTCGGCATTAAAGTTAGGCAAAGGCTCGCTTATTGCAGCTCCGCACAAAAATAGAACTCCAGAAACACTAAACTGGCCGAATGTTAAAGCAACGGGATTGTACTGCCTAGAGTAATACGCTAAGTATGTTAAGTTAAACGCAAAAACAGCCGCGCAAATAAGAGTTAAAACATCTCCGTGAGAAAGCGTAAGAACAAGCAAGCCTGGCTTTAGCGCAACGAATCCAACGCCCACAACGCATGTTAAAGCAGCAATAATTCCTAAAAGCGTTGGCTTCTTTTTAATAATCATCCACGCGGAAAATGGCGCTATAACGCAATATGCAGCTGTAAGAAAAGCGCTTCTGCCTGGGTCAATCCACCTTAATCCTTCTGTTTGCGTAACTAAAGACGCGTAGTATGTAACGCCCGTTAAAAGCGAAGGAATTATTAGCTTTTTAGTAAAATTTTTGCGAATCGTCTTAAAGAAAACCACGCCCATTATTATGCACGCTCCAAGCATGCGAACCCCCATAAGCCATTGCGGCGTGAATACCTCTAGAGCGTATTTAGACGATACGTAGCTTCCGCCCCAAATTGCGGCGCATAAGAGCAACATGATTCGCGCAATGTTTACGGTAATTCGATTATTCTGCCTTGGTTGAACAGCGCTATTTATTTCACTCATGTCACTCCCCTCATTATTGCAAACAACAAGTCTATAGCATTAAATTTTTCTTTAAGTTAGCTAAATTGCCTTATAAACTTTATAGAATAGCCACAAAAACAAGAAAAGTACAACCCATTGGCGTTCCTTCGGAAAATTTACTACTTTATTGCGAAATCAGCACTTGATAGCACGCTATTGCCTTAATATTTACGATTCATGATTTAGGTAGTGCGTTTGTATCAAAAAACACCAAAATTCGGTACAAACGCACTACATATTCGTTAGATTTGTCTCGCTGGTGAGACAAATGTTACGTTTTTTGGCTTAAATCCGTTACATTTGCATCATTGATGAGACATTTGTTACGTTTTTAACTGTAAAAACGTAACAAATGTATTACGCGCACTACAAATATAACGCAACTACTATTATCCCTGCGTTGAGCAACACAAAGCGGAACTCTTAGCATTGTGCAATTAGTGATTTATGTCACAAGTTTACGCATTTTTACAAAAACTCATCGATTTTTAAGCCTTTATATGCACGATTGCGCGTAATCTTAAAAGTGATTGAATCATAATCATATGATTGCGCGATTGCACAATAATCAGTTGAAGAAAGGACTCAACATGGCAACTCTTAGTGAAGATATGAAGACTTTTATTGAGAACAATTTGGCTTGGATTGCAACGATTAGCAAAGATGGCGAGCTTGATCTTGGCCCAAAGATGTCGATGTTTGTTCTAGACGATAATCACCTTGCTTACCACGAGCGCACTGCAGGTCAGCATTTTAAGAACTTGCAAGACGGCAGCCAGCTTGTTGTTGCAGTTGCAAATTTGGCAGAAAAGAAGGGCTATCGCTTCCGCGGAACTGTTACACTTCACACGGATGACGCGATTTACAACGAGCAGGTTCGCGTTGCAGAAGAAAAGGGCACAAAGAAGCCTGCTGCTGTTCCTGTTATGGAGATTAATGAGATTCAGGATTTGACTTCTGGAGCTAATGCTGGAAAGACGATTGCTAAAGATTAGTCGATTAGACGATTGCTAAAGATTAGTCAAAATACTAATTCTTAGCAAAAATCTAGCAAAACGCCGAATAAATTATGACCATTCTATGACGCGTTTTAGAATAGCGAGTGGCGTTCTTCTTCAAAGGCGAAGATGAACACCACTCAATTTTTATTTGATTATTTTATTTACTTAAATTTTTATTTGATTATTTTATTTACTTAAATTTTTACTCAAATTATTTAATTGTCACTAACTTACTTGCTTTCTTTACGCAATTCGCGCAATCTAGCGTTCATTTCTTTCGCTTTCTTCTTCTCGAAGTAATAAATTATTGCAGCAATAGGAATCGGTAAAATAACAGTGAACGCAATCCATCCGCAAATCACCGCTGGATCATCTTTAAATGAAATCCATCCAACAATCACAGACACAATAAATTGAATAGCAATTGGCGGAACTAGCGCAAAAACGAACTTCGCAAGATTTGACATGCGTTCATTCGACCAAAAAATAGCGAATACTCCATAGCCTATGCCTATAACAAACGCGGCTACAGCATAAGATGCAATTCTGTTTCCAACTGCGCTATGCGCTAACAGGCTTGAAATAAAAGACATTACTGTAAAAATAATGCATCCTATGCTAATGCCTTTAGCAATATTTTTTACAATTATTTTACCTAAAGTTGTAACTTGCTTTTCCATAATAATCGCTTCCTTTTTAAGTATTAAAAAATTAGTATTAAAAATTAGTATTAAAAATACGCTTAAAACTACATTCCCAAGCGCTTTTTGAACGAGCTCAAGAATCTGCGACTAATCCACTCAACGCTTCCGTCGTCCATTTTTACGCTCATACTTCCGCCGAATCCTGGATCAACTCGAACAATGCGATTTAAGTTCACGATTGCGGATTTAGATATGCGCACAAACGACGCGAATTGCGGATTATCAAAATCCATTAGACGCTTGTAAGACACGCACTCGCCTTTATCACTGTGAATGATTACGCGCGAATTTTCTACGCAAATCATAATCACATCTGGCTCGTGCATAACAATAATCGAATCATTAATATAACCATATATGAATGAATTATTATTGCTATTTGCCGCATTCGCAGTATTATTTTCGGCAATATCAGTATTATTTTCAGCATTGCTTGATTTTGCATCTTTAGAATCAATGCTTTGCAAATTGGCTATAATGCGTTTAAGGTTATCGTCAATATTGTGAACTGACAATTGAGCGCACTGCTCTTCTTCTGGCGGCACAATAGCAATCGTTACTTTCATCAGGCCCCCTTTCGTATACTACCGTTAGCGTTTACTAGCTTTTGCTAACTTTTCTTAGCTTTTGCCAGCTTTCTGTTTTGTAATTTTGACTATACGGCACTGTAAATAATCTGTCTTTACAAAACCGCTAAACGGTAGTTTTAGGAATATAAGCGGCAAAAAAGGAGAAATTATGCTGCTTAAGCTGCACCCCAAATGCGAATAAGACGCTGGCTTGTAGGGTCTGCTGCAGGACCTTGATCGTAAGCATCCAAGCGCCAATGAATTGAGCCATCCGCATTAAGGCTTGGAATTAAACGCGCCCAACGGCCGTTTCCCATTCCGCCAATCGTCTTATAAGAAGGATCTACCTTGTCTAATCCAAGAAGCTTATGAACAGTTTGAGAAAGGCAAGATCCGTGCGAAAACACTAGTAAATCGCGGTCTGAGCCAGTTTTGCGCGCCCAATCTTCTACAGCTTTCGCAGCGCGCTCGCCAACTTCTTGCTTAGTTTCTGCACCGTGATTAAGCTCTCCACCTTCGCCTTTTACCCAAGCATTAAAATCTTCAGGCCATTTTTCGCTAATTTGCTGGCGATTAAGGCCTTCCCACTCGCCAAAAAAGCGCTCGCGCACGCCATTTTCAACGTGAACATTAAGACCAATCTTATCTGCAAAAGCGTGAGCCGTCTGCTGTGCGCGAATAAGCGGCGAAACAATGGCAACAAAACTTGCATCGGCTTCTTCTGGAGTAATGCGCACGTGCTCCTGGCTATTTGGATTCTTTGGGTCTTCTAAGTCGGAAGCTCCAAATAGCACGCGCAAAGCCTTGCCAGAGCGAGTCACCTGGTCTATTCCAGACTCATCTAAAGCAATATCAATCATGCCTTGAAGTCTAAATTGCGCATTATAAGGCGTCTGGCCGTGGCGAACAAGCATTACAGAACGCGCAATACCTTCGTGAGCGCTGTTTTTATTTGGATTATGCGCAATTTGCGTTGCGCTTTCAACAAAATCCACCATTATCTTGCGCTACCTTTCAGACTCTTAATCGCCATTTTGTGCATCATCGTCATCGCCACGCACATCATCATCATGCTCTGGAAGTTGCAAATCAATTGCAGGGCAATCATTCCACAAACGCTCAAGGCGATAAAACTCGCGCGCTTCCTCGTGCATAATATGAACCACAAAGTCGCCAAAATCAAGCAAAATCCACTGTGCTAGTTCTAAGCCTTCTCTAGATATTGGCTTGCGCTTGTTGTCTTTTAAATACAAATCTTTTTCGATTTCTTCACTAACAGCTAAGACTTGACGTTCATTAGATGCAGAAACAACCAGCATTGCGTCTGTAATTCCAAGCAGATTGCTAACGTCAAAAGACTGGCAATTAGTGGCTTTTAACCTATCGGCTGCAGCCGCAGCAATCCTAATCGCGTTAACAGAGCTTTCTAAAGCTGCCATTGTTTCTCCTTAACTATCGAACTATCGAACTATCGAACTAGCGAACTAGCGAACTATCGCTCCCAAGCTGGCTTCCAGCCTTCTACAACATGCTGCGTGTTTTCTGAATACACCATGGAATCCGCTGGAACATCGTGACGCACAACAGAGCCTGCACCCGTTGTAACTCCATCTCCAACAGTAACTGGAGCTACAAACAGGTTTCCTGCGCCAACATGCGCGTTAGAGCCAATAGTCGTGTGATTCTTATGCACGCCGTCGTAGTTTGCTGTAATCGTTCCACCGCCGATGTTCGTGTGCTCACCCAAATCAGCGTCGCCCATGTAGCTCAAATGTGGAACCTTAGTGCCGTTTCCAATATGCGCTTTCTTCATCTCCACAAACGCGCCCGCTTTGCTTTCTTCGCCAAGCACATTTCCTGGTCGCAAATACGTCCACGGCCCAATGTTTGCAGCGCGGCAAATATGCGATTCCTGCACACGCGAGCGCTCCACAACCGCGTCTTCATCTACTTGCGCATCAATAAGCGTAGTGTACGGTCCTACAACAGCGCCGCTTTTAACAGTTGTATGCCCTTGCAAGAAGCAGCCTGGAAGAACCGTAACATCTTCTTGCAAAACAACATCGTCTTCAATCCACGTAGTATCTGGATCTAAAATAGTCACGCCTTCAAGCATCCACTTTTCGCAAACGCGCTTGTTGTATGCTTTTGCAAGCGCAGATAACTGAACGCGCGTATTTACGCCTTCTACGCTCAACGAATCTGCGGCCGCCATTGCTCCAACACTCCCCATTGCGCGAGCGTGCTCTAGCGCATCTGTTAAGTAAAACTCGCCTTGAGCATTCTTGGAATCAAGGTTTTCTATAGCATCGCTAAGCACTGCAGCGTCGAACACATACACAGATGTGTTCACTTCCTTAATCGCAAGCTCTTCTGCATTAGCGTCTTTGTGCTCAACAATTCGCAGAACATCGCCATTTTCGCCGCGCACAATTCGCCCGTAGCCAGTGGCATCGTCTAAAACAGCAGTTAGAACAGTTGCCGCGTTTCCTTGATTATTGTGAAAATCGATTAACGATTGCAATGTTTGCGTATCCAAAAGTGGCATATCACTTGCCGCAATTACCACAGAACCTTTAAGCGCACTGCCATATTGCTGCTTTGAAGCTTCGTTAAGATCTTGCATTGCGCACTGCACAGTCCTGCCCGTTCCAGGCTTATCGTCTTGGTTTACAATGCGCACAGCGTTGTTGTAGCTTTGTGCTGCTTGCGACACCCGTTGCGCTTGAGCATGAACTACAACGACAAGCTCCTTAGGGTTTACGCCTGCCATTGCGTCCATTACGCGATTTAAGAATGTTTTTCCAGCAAACTTGTGCAACACTTTCGGCGTTGTTGAACGCATGCGCGTCCCATCACCTGCTGCCAGAATTATTGCTGCGGCTACATTATGATTTTCCACATGCGCTCCTTATTTGCATAATACGTGCCGAAAGATTTTTCAACACAAACATAAGAGCAGAAAAGCAAACAAGTGCCCCCGACGCGATTCGAACGCGCAACCAACGGATTAGAAGGCCGTTGCTCTATCCATTGAGCTACAGAGGCGCAAGTTGCAATTATACCAAAATTCTTACACCAACACACCCAATCTTAAATAATTTGCAAATTAATATTTCTGTTTTGATTCCGTTTTGATTCTTATTTGTGATATTTGATTCCGTTTTAATTCCGTTTTGATTTATTGCATTTTACTTTGGGTTTTTGGCGCACGGTTGCTTGCGATTCTTCCGCACACACGCAACTAGCTTTCTTACACGCAACACGCGGTATATTTGATTACTCTGCAAAATGTGGTATAGTCATCAAGTCGCGTTAAAACGCGGATAATTTAAGATGCCCCTGTATCCCAATTGGTAGAGGAAACAGCCTCAAAATCTGTGCAGTGTGAGTTCGAGTCTCACCGGGGGCACGTGCACAACGCCGCTTACATGCTAAGCGGCGTTTTTGTTATCTTTCCCCATCACTCTCGCGCGATTTTGCACAACACACCAAACAACACACATAATCCTTGCAGTCGCTTTCATTCCTGCGTTTGTTCCCTTTTTGGCTCAAATGGTAAACAAACGCGGGAATCGACGACTTTGAGTTTAAATCGTAGCGTGAGAAATCACATGATTCGCGCTAAACAAAAACGCGCACCCAAAAGGATGCGCGTTTAGAAAACTAACGATTAGCTAGCAATCAGCTAACGATTAGCTAGCAATCAGCTAGCGATTAGCTAGCGATTAATCGCAAGCACCAACGGTGTGAACGTAAATAGAGTCGGTACGACCAGCCTGGCGCTCACCCTGAGCAGTGCTCAAAACAACAATCTTGTCGCCGTCTTCAACCTTACCAGCTTCACGAAGAACCTTGTCGGTGAAGATCATAAGATCATGACGGTTCATATCGTGGTAGTCCTCGCTAATCAAGAAGCCTTCAGTGCCCCAGCTCAAAGCCAACCAGCGATAAGTGTGCTCATTGTTGGTCAAGCCGTAGATTGGAGCAGCTGGACGCTCGCGAGAAATGCGATGAACGGTACGACCAGTTTGCGTGTAAGCAACAATCGCCTTAGCGTTGAGCTTGTCTGCCAAGTCAACAGCTGCAGAAGAAACTGCACCCGTGCTAGACATGTCAAGCTCCACAGATGGAATGCGATCGTAACCGTTTTCAGTAGCGTATTGAGAAATACGAGACATGGTCTGAACGGTAACTGCTGGATACTTGCCGACTGCAGTCTCGTTAGAGGTCATAGTTGCATCAGCGCCGTCAAGAACAGCGTTAGCACAATCAGAAGCCTCTGCACGAGTTGGAACTGGAGAGTTAACCATAGATCCAAGAACTTCGGTAGCAACGATTACCGGCTTTGCATATTGGCGAGAAAGCTCAATGCAGCGCTTGGTAACGAGTGGAACCTGCTCAAGTGGCATCTCCACTGCCATATCTCCACGAGCAACCATAATGCCATCGAAGGTCTTAACAATCTCTTCCAAGTTTGCAACAGCCTGCGGCTTCTCAATCTTTGCAACGATTGGAATGCGGCGGCCTTCTTCGTCCATGATTTCGTGAGCGCGATCAATATCGGTAGCAAAACGCACGAACGACATTGCAATAATGTCTGCACCCGTGCGAATAGCCCAACGAAGATCAGACTCATCCTTTTCGGTCAATGCTGGAAGAGAAACGGCAACGCCTGGAAGGTTAATGCCCTTGTGGCTAGAAACTGGGCCAGCAACAACAACCTTAGTGTGTACGTCGTTGCCTTCTACCTTGGTAACCTCAAGACGAACCTTGCCGTCATCAATCAAAATTGGATCGCCTGCGTGGCAATCTCCTGGCAAACCCTTGAAGGTTGTGGAAGTGCGATGCTCATCACCCTCAATATCGTCTGTGGTAATAACGAACTCTTGGCCCTCTTCCAAATAAACCTTGTCTTCGCCGTCAGCGTTCTTCTTGAACCAGCCGCAACGAATCTTTGGACCTTGCAAATCAACAAGAG
>QWCU01004631.1_pt1 | contig 15902 bp, 12 predicted proteins | sample 1972601 | NCBI WGS metagenome assembly QWCU01 (sample SAMN09866700, study PRJNA288562) | Human vaginal metagenome isolate pre2_vaginal, whole genome shotgun...
TCCAACAGTTTCGCCGCGTTTAATAGTAAAACTAACATTGCTTAAAGCTGTAAAGTTTTGTGTCTCGTGCTTTTTAGACGGCGGTGTTAGCAAGTTTACAATCGACTCTTTAATCGAATGATTTGCTCGCAGCGAGAATCGTTTAGTAACGTTGGAAACGCTTAACACAACGTCTTCTGGAAGTGTGTTATAAGGCTTATTCATATATAACTCCTGCTGCTCTTAAAAGTAAAATCCACAAAATCTTAGTAAGCTTAAATTTCTTGAGCAAACTTGCCTTCAAGATGTCTAAATGTAACTTCGCCAATAAGTAGTACAGCAAATGCAACTACAAGGCTTTCGCAAAGTCTTAAAGACCAAGCTCCTGCAAATTGGAAAGTGCGATCTGTGGCATTTAGCCAGAATCCGCGGTGGAATGCTTCAACGCTTATTGCAATAGGATTTGCATAATACATCTCTAAAACCCATCGTGGTGCGTGAGCTGTAACCATTTGCCACGTGTAGAAGCACGGTGCAAGCCATACAGCAACCATTGCTACCAAGTCTGTAATGTTTTCTGCATCTCTATAAAAAACGTTTATTGCTCCAAAGAATAATCCAAGACCAAACGCAAACGTACACACGCTAATAAATCCGATTATTGCCACTATTATGCCCGCAAAATCTGGAATCCACCCCATGCATAAGGCTCCGATTATAAGCACGATTACTTGTGGGAAAAAGTGTACAAAAGCAACTCGTAGCGATGCAAGTGGGAATAGTTCTCTAGGAAGATAGATTTTTTGTATTAAGCCAGCATTAGAAAGTATTGATCTTGTGCAATTAGAGAATGCTTCTACAAAAAAGTTTGTTACTATGATTCCGCTAAAAAGGTACAGTGGGTAGGCTTGAATTCCGCCTCCGCGGCCAAGTCCTAAGAAAATTCCCATTGCAACGTAGAACACTACAAATTGTGTTATTGGCTTTACGTACGTCCAAGCCATACCGAGCCAAGAACCGCGATATCTTATGCGTACTTCTTTTTTTACAAGTAAGTCAAGCAAATAAAGGTATCTTGGAATGTCAATCAGACCTTTGCTTCTACCAGGGTGATAGATGGCGTCAGACTTTGTTGTCATCGCTGCCTTTCTTACAAAATTTGCAGTGTGCATGCACGTATAACTTTGTTAAGTTTACATTTGGGGATTGATTTGTGCTAATAACTAGCACATGTTTTGTATTAGGTTGCTTTTGTTTATAGCTTTACTGTGCTTGGCATGTTTGAAAGTTTTTATACGCTGCTAAACTGAAAAATTATGAGTAAGCGAATTCTTGTTACTGGTGCTGGTGGATATATTGGTCGTCACGTTGTTAAAGCTCTTTTAGATGCAGGCGCTAGCGTAATTGCTTCCGACTTGCGTTTAGATGGTGTTGATGAGCGAGCAACGCGTATTGAAGCGAATATTTTTAGCGATGATGCTGATTTGTTTGCAAAGCTTGGGTCTCCAGACGTTTGCTTGCACATGGCTTGGCGCAACGGTTTTAAGCATGCTGCAGACACTCATATGGAAGATTTATCGAACCATTATCGATTTATTCGTCTTATGCTTTCGGGTGGCTTAAAGCAGATTGCTGTTATGGGTTCTATGCACGAAGTTGGCTACTGGGAGGGCGCTATTGACGAGAGCACGCCTTGCAAGCCAGCTTCTATGTATGGCATTTCTAAGAATGCTTTGCGTGAAGCTACTTTGCTTTTGGGCAAAGAGTATGATGCCACTGTTCAATGGATTCGTGCGTACTACATTGTTGGCGACGACGCTCGTGGAAACTCTATTTTCTCTAAGCTTCTTCAAGCGTCTCTTGAAGGAAAGAAGACTTTTCCGTTTACTACTGGAAAAAACAAGTACGACTTTATTAATGTAGACGTGTTGGCTAAGCAAATTGCTGCAACCGTTTTGCAAGATAAAGTAAATGGCGTAATTAATTGCTGCACGGGGGAGCCTGTTTCGCTTGCAGATCGCGTTGAGCGTTACATTCGCGAGAATAATCTTGATATTTCGCTTGAGTATGGCGCATTCCCAGATAGGCCATACGATTCTCCAGCAGTTTGGGGAGATAATAGCAAAATCCAAAAGATTATGAGTGATTTTCTAAAATAGTTATTGTAAATCGTAACTTTTCTGGATTTTTAATGCTAAATTATGGTTTTTAGAAAGGATTAACGTTGCGTGAAACATTGCAAAACGGCAAGCGTCCATGCATATATTTTGTTCTTCCTTGCTACAACGAGGAGCCTGTTCTTCCGCAGACTTCTAGTATTCTTTTAAGCAAAGTTACTTTTCTTATTGAAAATAAGATTATTTCGGATTCTAGCCGTATTCTTTTTGTGGATGATGGTTCTAGAGATTCAACTTGGAATATTATTTGCGATTTACACCAGTCGAATCCTTCGCTTTTTGGCGGTGTAAAGCTTGCGCATAATCGAGGTCATCAAAATGCTTTGCTTGCTGGCTTAACTACAGCATATAAATCGGGTTGCGATGCTGCAATTTCCATGGATGCTGATTTGCAAGACGATGTTGATGTTGTTGATCAATTTATTGCAAAATATGTGGAAGGCTACGAGGTTGTGTATGGCGTGCGCTCGTCTAGAGAAACAGACACGTGGTTTAAGCGCAACACTGCATTAGCTTTTTACAGTGTTTTTAAGTGGATGGGCGCAGAAACCGTTCCAAATCATGCCGATTATAGACTTATGGGCAAGAATGCGTTGAAAGCTCTTTTGGAATACAAAGAAGTTAATCTTTTCTTGCGTGGCATAGTGCCGTCTATTGGCTTTAAGTCAACAAAAGTTGAGTATGTACGCGGTAAGCGCAAAGCTGGTGTGTCTAAGTATCCGCTTAAAAAGATGATTTCGTTTGCTGTAGACGGCATTACGTCTTTTTCTACTAAGCCTTTGAGTTTTGTAACATTTGCAGGATTCGCGTCTATTTTGGTTTCGCTATGCGTATTTGTTTACGTAATAGTCTCTGTTTTGCAAGGGAAAGCAGTTGCTGGTTGGGGCTCTGTTATGTTCTCAATGTGGTTTATTGGCGGATTGATTATGCTTTCAATCGGCATTGTGGGCGAATATATTGGAAAGATTTATATGGAATCTAAGCATCGCCCACGTTACGAGATTGAAACTACTATTTAGTAATATCTAAATACCCAAATAGTACTTAGTGCTTATTTTTGCACTGGTTCAGAGAATTTTACGACTATATACTTGTTGTCTAAAACAGTAGTGCATTTATTTGAAGGCCAAGAAGGCAGATTTTGTGCGGCCTTTTCTGCGTTTATATAAGCGGATGCTAATACAGGAGTTTCCATCTTAAATCCAGTAGCTGAGCGTATGAAACCAGTTTTTACCCATGTGCCGTGAGCGGTTGAGAATCCAATTTCAAGCATTGATCGTCCAATAAGCTCAAGCTGATCTGACTTAAATTCACTAGGATTGTAGTCTGCTATGTGATTGCCAACGAATACTACTTTAAGCGGATTTTTATGATTTGCTTGTATTGCTTCTATTCTTCTAGCAACATCTTGAGCAATGTAATAGTCTTGGTTGTAAGTCATGTATTCCGTGTAATACAAGCGATTTACTGTAAACGACTGACTTAATCCAATAATTGCAAGAAGAACGCACGCAATAATCGTTGTTAAAGTCTTTTTGCTAAAGCGCATAATGTAATGCAACAAATACATGCATGCAAAAGCTCCAGCAAGAGGGTAGGTTAGTTCCGTTCGTGCTATTCCAGATGTGCCAAGTATTACGCTCATCATCATAGGGCTTGCAACTATAGCAATAGCAAAAATAATAGTAAAAGCGTTAAGCTCTTTACGAATCACTTGAACAATAGTTAATAACACTAAAGCGATTAATGCGATTGTTATAAATACGCTATGGAATATTGTTCTTCCTAGATACATGTTTTTTGCATGCGAAAGTATATTATGAATGATTGTTGTTATAGGGTCTTTACCCCAACGCATTTGTTCTTTAATGTACGGATCAACGAAGGTGTGGTTAGTGGCGATAACAATTTTGTTAAAAATCGCATAGCATGCATAACTTGCTATAAACACGCAAATATATGTAAAAACGTAAGTTACTATGTTATTGAATTTGCATGCATATCTTCCTTTAACCATTAATGCAATCATTGCTGTTCCAGCAATAAAAACAGTAGTCATTGCTAAGTAGAGAGTAAAACCAAAAACTGCAAAAACAAAAGCCATTAGTGCGTATGCTAAAAGAGTTTTAAATTCTTTACGATTTTGGTACGCGTTATGCGCACACATAAGCGATATGCTAACAAACATTAGCGCACAAGCTACGTCATCTCCCATAAGCAAGAATCCAAGCATTTCTGCAAGAATAGGAGCGCTTATAAACGGAATCATAAATAAAGTTGGGTGGAATTTTGTGCTTGAATTGTGCGCTTTGCTAAACAAGTATGCCCATGTTGTTGCGGAAGCAAAAAGCGCAAGAATCATTAAGATTCCAGCTAATGAATTGTTATACCAGTATCTTCCTGTAACGTACTTAAAAGCCAGCAAGCCGAAGCGTTCTAGGCGTATCCAAGAATTGTAAAGAGCCTTAGATCTAGAGATCATCTCTTCTGTGTCTATAGAAAAAGTATTAGAAAAAGCTTTTTGACCGTATGCAATAATCAAAAAAATTGCGCTTATTGCAAGTTCAACAACATTAGATTTACAAAAATAAATGAAGTCTTTAAAAGAATACGTTTTTTCTATAATTGCTCTAGTTGTGCTAGTTGAGTTGCTTTTTTTGCCGCATTTTGCAAGTGTAGATGAATCTTGTAGTTGATTAGTGTTTAATTCTTTAATACAACTAGAGTCTGCTTGATTCATACTACAACCCTTCTATGTGTTTAATATACATGCGCTACTTACAATTGTATTATAAGATTCTATACATGCTCAACAAGCTATAAGGATTACGTTTAGTAGTACAATAGATATGATTTGTGCTGTTTTACCGATTAGTGTGCAATGGAGACGATTTATGAATCCTGCAATTTCCATAGTTGTTCCTGCGTATAACAAGGAGCCGTATATTAAGCAGTGCATGGATTCACTTGTTAATCAAACTCTTAAAGACATTGAGATTATTGTTGTTGATGACGCTAGTACAGATAATACTTTGCAAATTTTGCGCGATTATGAGCATAAAGATTCTAGAGTAAAAATTATTGCTAAGGCTTTGAATGGCGGATTGCACATGGCTCGCAAAACTGCTGTTGAGGCAACTAGCGGAGATTACGTTCTTTTTGTTGACGCAGACGATGAGATTGAGCTTAAAACTTGCGAAGTTCTTTACTCGTACGTTAGTAGTCATCCCGCAGATATATTGCATTTTGGTGTTTCTATTCATCCAGAAGGCAAATCGGACGAAGATTTTGCATACAGTTACGATCAAATGTATGCGCAAACCAATGGGGATCAATCGGGAGACAATATTATAAAATCGTCGTTCTCTAGCGATTTTCCGCATTGGATGCCTTGGAATGTAATAACAGCACTTTTTAATGGCGATTTAATACGCGCTTCTTTTGAAAAAACAGTTTCTACTAGACTCACTAAAGTCGAAGACGCATACGAATACTTTGTAACGGCATCTTCTGCTAATACTTTGAAGGACTTAACGGCGTTCCGCGCGCTTAAATACCATATTGGCAGAGGAATTTCTGGAAGATCTAAAATAAGCGTTGAAAGATTTAGCACGGAACAGCAATACATTAAAGATGTTGTGAATGCTTTTTGCGATTTTGCTAGCGATTTTGTTAACGATTCCAATGGTATTTTTGTTAATGATTCTTTCGACGATTGCGCGCTGAAAAGTCGCAAGCAAACCGTTGAAGAAGCTGCAAAATGGTTTAATAATCGCGCTTTGAAAATAGTAAAAGATGAGTTCTTTACACGTCTAAAAGTCGAGGATTTTCAAGAAGCAATAAACGCTGTTATTGAAACATGGGGATTAGAGCGTGCGTGCTTGATTGTGCTCGAAGAGCTTGTAGACCTTATGAATCAGGTTGTAGAAAGCGATTGCATAATAAAACATGGTTCAGTGTGTGATGTTCTTCTTAACGTTTACCGAAACATTAAACCAGATAGTTTTAATGGTTCACAGAACGCAACTTATGCTGAGCAAGTAGACTTAATGTCTTTGCATATTATGCAGGTTCATAAGCAAAGATATGAAGAAGAACAAAAACGTTTGCAAATTGAAGAGCAAAAACGTTACGATGCAATGCCAGCGTATAAGCGTTTTGCAAAAAAGATAAAAAATATGGTTAAAAAACTTAACTAAACCAAAGAATGATAAATAAAGTCTAAAAAAATAAATTTGAGATTAAACAAAATACAAAATTACACAATAGAATAATCAAAGATAATTAAAGGTAAATCAGGAGATAACATGATTTTGGAAAATCCAAAGCGCTTGGGCATTTTCTTCTTCTATGATGCGCAAGGTCACGCAGACCGTTATGTGTCTACGCTGCTTGACGGATTCAAACCATTCTTTAACGAGCTTGCGATTGTAGTTAATGGCAAAATCGACGAGCAAAGTGAGTCGATGCTTAAAAGCTATGCGAATAAGTTTATTTTGCGCGAAAACAAGGGTTTTGACGTGTGGGCGTACAAGACAGCAATGGATTCTTACGGTTGGGAGAATCTGGAAAAGTTTGACGAAGTAGTGTTATTTAACGCTACGATTATGGGGCCAGTTTATCCGTTTAGCGAAATGTTTAACGCTATGAACGCAAAAGACCTTGATTTTTGGGGCATAACAAAGTTCCATAAGGTTAATGGAGATCCGTTTGGCTACAGCCCGTACGGATACTTGCCAGAGCATATTCAATCGCATTTCCACGCATACAGAAAAAGCTTTATTCAATCTAAGGATTTTCAGGATTATTGGAATAATCTTCCACCAATCAACAGCTACTTTGAGTCCGTTGGATTGCATGAATCTGTGTTTACAAAGCGATTTGCAGATAAGGGTTACAAGTGGTCTGTATACGTTGATACGAGTGATTTAGAAGGCTACTCTTACGGTCCAATAACGTATGCTGCAAGGCAGATTGTGGAATATAATCGTTGCCCGATTTTTAAGCGCAGGTCGTTCTTCCACGATTACTCCGACGTTTCTACGCAATCTGTTGGAAACCAAGCATTAGACTTATACGAGTATTTGCGTGATCACACCGATTACGACACGGATTTGATTTGGGAAAATGCTTTGCGAAGCATGAATATGGCAGATTTGATGAAGAATCTTCATTTGCGATACATTTTGCCGCAAAATCAGATTGTAGAAAACTCATCAACAGCTACATCAATAGCTACTGCTAAGCCAAAAGTTGTGTTGTGCATGCACTTGTATTACATGGATTTGCTAGATAAAAGTTTGCACTATATTCAATCCATGCCGCAAGGATGTGACGTTATTTTAACTGTAGGATCGAAAGAAAACCAGCAAATCGTGAAACAACGCGTGAAACAACTTCCGTATAACGTAGACGTGCGGTTGATTGAAAATCGCGGTAGAGATGTGAGCGCATTCTTAGTGGGCGGCGGCGCAGATCTTATGAAGTACGATTACGTATGCTTTGCTCACGATAAAAAAGTCACGCAATTATCTCCTCGAAGCATAGGCGACGGATTCGCATACAAGTGTTTTGAAAATATTCTTGCAAGTAAAGAGTATGTGCAAAACGTTATAAATCTATTTGAAACGCATCCGCGACTTGGAATGGCAATGCCAACGCCGCCAAATCATGCAGACTACTTCCCAGGATTTACATACACTTGGGGTCCAAACTTTGAAGGCACAAAGAAATTCCTAGAAAAAACGTTAGGAATCAGCGTTCCGTTAGACGAAAATAAAGACGCTATAGCTCCGCTTGGCACAATGTTCTGGTTCCGTACGAAAGCACTGCACGGGCTATTGGATAGAAAGTGGACTTACGAAGATTTCCCAGCAGAACCGCTAAAAATAGACGGAACGTTGTTGCACTTTATAGAGCGAGCATACGGGTATGTGCCGCAAGCCAACGGATATTACGACGCATACATATTCTCCGACCACTTTGCGCGAATAGAAATGACGAATCTAGAATTCGATGTTCGAGAACTATCAAAATCTGTTAGCACGCCGTGGATTAAGCACAATTTGGAAGAAACTTGTAGAGAAGTAATGCGCGGAAAGCGCTTCCGTTACACTGTTTTAAGAGTGCTAAAAAGTATTGCAAAACGCGTATTTTATAAGGCTTTGTACATAGCTCAAAGAATTGTACACATTGGTCGTAAAGGTAACGTTGGTAGTGAAGGTAAAGAAGATGAGTGATATAAGCGTAGATACATCGTCGCCAAAACTCGCGCGCGCAAAAAAACCGCGACTTTTCTATTTGGATTGGATTCGCGCAATAGCTGCGATTTTGATTGTTGTAACGCATTTTAACAATCCGTATTTGGAGCCTACGCGATTCTTTGTAAATAGACCGTTTGGAATCTACATTGGCGGATTAGGAGTATCGCTATTTTTGATTATTTCTGGCGCTGCTCTTATGTACAACTACGGGGATAGAGAAAGCCTGGATTTGCGCACATTCTACACAAAGCGCGCAAAAACCTTGTATCCAATGTTTTGGGTGGCATTTGTAGTGGCGAATATTTTACTGTTTATTCGCAATAATGGCTATATTTTTGTACCAAGGCATAAAATAACAGCAATTTTTTCGCTTTTTGGAATGGATGGCTACGCTTCTGCATTCGGCGTAGGAACTTTTTATGTTCTAGGAGAGTGGTTCTTAGGGTTCATAATACTGTTTTACATAGTGTTTCCACTTTTAAGAGTTGGCGTAAACAAAATGCCAATAGCAACTGTGTGCATTGTGCTGGCTCTATACGCTGCAACAGTTGTGTTCTTTACTTTTTACCAGATTCCACGAGTGCCGTCTGATATTCTTTTAACAACAAGATTGCCAGAATTAGTATTTGGCATGATTTTTGTAAAGTTTATTAAAAAAGTGCCGCATTGGCTTGCTGCAGTATCTTTTGTGATTCTTGCAGCACAACAATTAACGCACATATTAAAAGACAACATTGCGGTTACGATTGTTGGCATATTTGCCTTCTTGCTGCTTTCTTACATTGGTGAACTTGTTAAAAGTTTTAAGCCATTAAGCGCGTGCACAAAGTTTATATCCGCATATTCGTACCCGATTTTTTTGGTTCACCACGTGTTAATAATGCAAGTGTTTACAGTAATATACCCTGTGTGGCTTAATCGCTGGCAAGCGTACGGATTGCTAATCGCAGAGTTTGTGGTGATTCTTGTGCTTTCTGTAATACTCAAGCGTTTTACAAACTTGATTGTTGGTTTTGCGAGCAAATGTTGCGCGAAAAGTAGTAGCAAGAATAGTGTTGAAAGTGCTGTGAGAAATCGCAGTGATAATAGCAGCACAAATCGCAGTTTGGACTAACATGCATATTTGTGCAGGAATAATCACCTATAATCCAACTTTAACAGACGTAAGCACGTGTTTAGAAGCGCTATGCAATCAAGTAGAGCGCGTAATAATCGTAGACAATGCGTCTAAAAATGTTAAAAGCTTGCAAGAAGTTGTAAGCAAATACGCAAACGTGACTTTAGTTAAAAACAGTCAAAATATTGGTTTTGCAAAAGCATTGACGCAAGTGTTTGAATGGGCAAAATCGCAAGGTTTTAACTGGGTTCTAACGCTTAACGACGATTCTGTTGTGCCAAGCAACATGATTAGTGAATACAAGAAAATCCTAGAAAATCAGGGAAATCTTGTAAATCAAAAAAATGCAAAAAATTCAAAAATCGCAATTGTATGCTCTTTGCTAAAAAACCGTTTAGACGGCACGATTTTACACAGCAAGTGTCACGAAGACGAATGCATAACGTCTGGAAGCTTAACAAGCGTAGAAGCGTGGGCTAAGATCGGCGGATTTGACGAATGGTTGGAAATCGACGGAGTAGACTTCGACTTTTCAAGGCGACTGGTGCGCGCTGGCTGGAAAATCGTAGAGTGCCAAAACGTTATAATGGAACACCAAATCGGCAAAGCGCGCTCAATAAACTTGATTATAAAACACCCAATCGTGTGGAATCACAACGCAAATCGCAAGTACTACATAGCGCGAAATATGCAAGTAGTGGACTACAAAATGGGAACATACTCGTACGCTAAGTCGTTGCGTGCAGTTGTGCGAGATATGATTTTTGTTGCGCTGTGGGAAAAGAATAAATTTGCTAAGATTCACGCGATGATACGCGGATTTAAGGATGGGCAGCAAAAGATTCGTCAAATGCGCAAAATCTCATCTTGTAAAGCAGAGCAGAACGCGGTTTGAAAGGATAGCAATGATAGCAATGGAAAATTATGCTAAAAACGAAAATCCGCTAGTTTCTATAATCGTGCCAGTCTACAATTCTGCAAAATATTTGAGCGGATGCGTGGACTCGATTCTTGCGCAAACTTACAAAAACATAGAGCTGATTTTAGTAGACGACGGATCCAAAGACGACTCGGGTAAAATTTGCGATTCATACGCATCAAAAGATTCGCGAGTTAAAGTAATACACCAACAAAATGGCGGAATATCGCGCGCGCAAAACGCAGGGCTTGATGCAGCAAGTGGGGAATTTATAGCGTTTGCAGACAATGACGATATTCTAGATTGCAAAAATATTGAGATTTTGTTAAACGCGCTTTTGCAAAGCGGAGCTAGCATGAGCAAAGCAAAATGGCAGCAATTTGGGCTAAGTAGCTTAGAGCAGATTAAAAAAGAAGCTGGCTTGAGTGAGCGCGGATTAAGTGCGAGCGGATTGAGTGCGCGCGGATTGGGTACGGAAAAGTCGCAAGCAACCGCACGTTTAGAGAACGCGACTCAAATAAAAATCGTAAAAAATCCGCTAAAAGCGTATCAAACTGTATTTTGCAAAATATTTAGAATAATCGGAAACAAGATGGGCAAAAACAGCGAAGCGCGCTACTTTAACGAAGCGAATTGGTGCAGGCTGTACAGGCGAGAGGTTTGGGAAGGAGTGCGATTCCCAGAAGGAAAGTTTGCGCAAGACACGGCGATGGCAAGCGTGCTGTACTCGCGCATGAATTACGTGGCACATGTGGACGAAGTGCTGTACTACTGGCTGCAACGCACGGATTCCGTAACGCATAAAATGCGAGACGCTGGCTTTTACCACGATCATATAGACGCAGTTCGAGCAAATTGGGATTTGTGCTTAGAACACAACGTTGTGCCAGCAAGAAGCTACTACACAATGGTTGGAAATTTGCGTTACGAGCGATGCGCGCTGAAAAGTGGAGAAAATACGCTTAATGGCGGAAAAAATAGCGACGCAGAAATCAAAAAAATATACGAAAAAAATTATGCTAAAGACGTAGAATTTGCTAAATCAGCTGTTAAAAAGCTTACGATTTTACAGCGCGCGCAATGTTTTACGATGGCGTGTGTTAGGAATCTTGAAAAAATAATCTACGATTACAAAATCAAAAATATGAAGTAATGCAATCAAAAATATGAAGTAATGCAATTAAAAATCGAAGAGTAAGTGCAAATCAGAAAGCAAGAAATGAGTGGGAAAATGAGCGAATACCCAGATTTAGTAGTTGTTGGAGCAGGATTGTTCGGCTTAACCGTAGCTCAGCAGGCTGCAGAACGCGCTGGCGCTCGCGTTGAGATTATTGACGTGCGTAATCACATTGGCGGCAACGCTTACTCGTATTTTGACGAGCGAACGGGAATTGAAATTCACAAGTATGGCGCGCATCTTTTCCACACAAGCAACAAGCGCGTGTGGGATTATGTGAACCGCTTTACAACGTTTACTAACTACGTGCATCGCGTTTACGCAACGCATGATGGCGAAGTGTATTCTTTGCCAATCAACTTAGGTACGATTAACCAATTCTTCCACGCGCACTACACTCCAGAAGAAGCAAAGGCGCTTATTGCAAGCCAAGCAGGGGAGTTTGCTGGTAAAGATCCGCAAAATCTAAACGATAAGGGTATTAGCCTAATTGGGCGCCCGCTTTACGAGGCGTTTATTAAGAATTACACAGCAAAACAGTGGCAAACGGATCCTTCTAAGCTGCCTGCTGGAATTATTAAGCGCTTGCCTGTGCGATTTAACTACAATAATCGCTACTTTAAAGACACTTGGGAAGGATTGCCAACGGACGGATATACGGCTTGGATGCAGCGCATGATTGATAATCCGCTAATTCATGTTTCGCTTGGCGTGGACTTTTTCGACGAATCGCAGCCGTTTAACAAGCGCGCGCTGGCGGAAGCTGGAGTGCCAGTGGTTTATACGGGGCCAGTGGACAGGTATTTTGACTACGCGCTTGGTGAGTTAAAGTGGCGTACCGTTGACTTTAAGGAAGTGCGTTACCAAGAGAGCGACCATTTTGGCTGCCCAGTTATGAACTATTCGGATGCAGATGTTCCGTTTACGCGCGCGATTGAGTTTAAGAACTTTAATCCAGAGCGCGAGGAGGTTGGCGATTGCGAGGCTGGCGGAGATGCTAGCTGCGATGCCGATTTTGTGCCAGGCAAAAGCGTTAAAGCTGGGGAGACTGTTGTTTGGCAGGAGTATTCTCGCGCAGCCAGCCGCGAGGATGAGCCGTATTATCCAGTGAACACGGAGGAAGATAAAGCCTTGTATGCGCGCTATGCAGAGCTTGCAGCGGCTGAGCCGAACACTGTTTTTGGTGGGCGATTGGGAACGTACAGTTACTACGATATGCACAATGTGATTGATATGGCTTTGCGCGCTTACGAATCGCAAGTAGCGCCACTTATTGCGCGTTAAGCGTAAGTAAAAGTCAGCGTAAGTAAGGCTGGCGCAAAGTATATAAGTACGAAAAAGGGCTTCTAGCTATTGGCTAGAAACCCTACTCGCGGAGAATACGAGATTCGAACTCGTGAGGCTGTTACACCAACACGCTTTCCAAGCGTGCGCCATAGACCACTAGGCGAATTCTCCACGTCAATCATTGTGCTAAATCGCATAACAAAAGACAACTTAAATAAGATAACATAGTGTGCGGATAATGCAAAATCGCGTGTTGTTGATTATGTGCGTGTTGTTGATTATGTGATAGTGTAGATTTTTCATATGTAGTAAGCGATTTGTGATTTGCGACTTACTACAGATGTGCAAAACTACAGGATTATTATCAAATACAGGGTTTAAGTTTAGAAGGTGTTTAGCATGGATGTTGGTTTTGTAAAGAATATCCAAAAAATAAAGCCTAAAAAGACAAATCCTGCAGTTGATCATAGTCCGCGCACAATGATGATTGGCATAATCTTAACAATTCTTGGCGGCGCGCTTTGGGGCACAAACGCTACTGTTTCTAAGATTCTAATGTCTAAATACCTTGTAAGTCCGCTGCAAATCGCGTGCGTTCGTCAGCTTGCTGCAGGCGTGCTTTTTGTAATCGTTGCCTCAATTGTTAATCGCAAGCAACTCGTTGGCGCATTAAGCACAAAAAAATCATGGCCAATGCTAGTCGTAACAGGTATTGTGTGCGTGCTTTTAACGCAAGTTGCGTATCTTTTTACAATCGACTGGACTAACTCTGGAACAGCTACCGTTTTGCAAAGCCTCAATCTTCTTTTTGTGCTTGTTTACGTGTGTTTGCGGTCAAAAAGAACTCCGACTTTGCGCGAAAACATTGGTGTTTTGCTTGCGTTTGCAGGAACTGCGCTTATGGCAACGGGCGGCAATTTTAGCTCGCTTTCGCTGCCGTTGATGGGACTTTTGTGGGGATTAGCAGATGCTGCGAGTACGGCGGCGCTTGCGATTATGCCAGTTAAATTGATTGCAAAATGGGGAAATCTTACTGTAAACGGAATCACGTTTATAATTGCAGGTCTTATTATGCTGCCATTTGTGAAGCCATGGCAAACAATGCCTCCTTTAGATTTGAGCGCGTATTTGCTGTTTACTTTTACGATTGTTGGCGGAACTTTTGGCGCATATTGGATGTTTTTGGCTGGCATTATGCGAGTTGGATCTGTGCGCGGAACGCTTTTAGGCGCGAGTGAGCCTGTTATGGCTGCAATCACGGCTGTTGTGTTTACGGGAGCTGTGTTCTCGTGGGCTGATTTTGCAGGATTTGCGCTTATTTTTATTATGATGATTTTATTGAGGTGATTATGACGAATATGCAAGATGCACAAAACACGGATTTACAAAACCCAGATGCACAAAACCCAGTCAATCGCGTAGAGCAGATGTATGAGTACGGCTACAGAAAGTCAAACTACGGCCCAGACGAGCTTGTAACAGATGCGCATGGAAATCCAATCAGCGTTATGGATGCTATGTTAAGTGCGCAAGATGCAAGCACTGCGCAAACTCAAACTCCGCACTTGTGCTTCTATTCGCCTAGAATCCCAGGAAACACAGGATCTGCGATTCGCCTTTGCGCTGTAACGGGCACCATTTTGCATCTTGTAGAGCCGCTTGGATTTAATCTTCAAGACACAAAGCTTCGTCGCGCGGGTCTTGATTATCACGATATGGCACACGTTGTTATGCACCCGAATTTTGAAAACCTTGTGGAATCAATGCCAAATTCTCGCATAATCGCGTTTACTGCAAATGCCACAAAACTTTACACAGATATTGAGTATAAGCCGAACGATATTTTGCTTTTTGGACCAGAGCCAGGAGATATTCCAGACCCAATGGATATTATGGCTGGCCCTCATGTTGCGGAACAGGTTCGCTTGCCAATGCGTCCTTCGCTTAGAAGCTTAAATCTTACAAATTGCGCATCAATCGCCATTTATGAAGCGTGGCGTCAGCTTGGATTTGAGGGCGGAAAATAGTCTATAAAAATAGCTTATAGTCAAAAATAGTCTTAAAACTACTCATGCATTACAATGGTGACTATGCCTGTGTTAAAACGTAAACCGAAGCGGAAGATTAGTGCTGCGCGCCGCCGCATGTACATTCGCCGCCGAATCATAGTTTGCGTGGGGCTGCTGGCTGTTTTAGTGTTTTGTATCTTTTGCATAATCAGCGTTTTCAAAGGAATTGCCGCAATCGGAACTGCTATAAGCAAACATTCAGACGTTACTCTATCTAAACAACTTGTGCCAGATCCAAGACCTGTTGGAATCATAAAAAAATGTAGTGCAAAAGACGTTCGTATTGAATTAACCTCAGCATCGCAATCTGTACCGATGGGAGGAAGCGTAGAATTTACTGCTCGCATAGTTCATGAAGGAGACGATTCTTGCAGAATAGATGCGTCGGATGGCAGAATGGTGTTGACAATTGGAGACAGCGTAAGTGCTGATAAGTCTGATAAGTCTGATAAATCAGATAAATCAGATAAATCTAGAGAAAAGCAAGAAAAGCAGCAGAAAATAGAGCCGCAGTGGAGATCAGATGTGTGCGGAATTCCACTCAAGCCTTTGTTAATGGCAAAAGGCGATTCGTACGAGAAAAAAATTGTATGGGGCACGGATGCTACAGTCGGAACGCCTACTGGCAAGGATTGCTTAGATGACGCCGAGTTGCCTAAAGTTTCGCGCGGAACTTACATTGCACAAATTGCGCATAAGGATGTGTCAGGATTACAAAGCAATCCCGTGGTTATTTCTGTTCGCTAGCACATGCACAAATGGCGCCAAAAGTCGATGTGAAGGGGTAAAATTGTTTCTTTGTACAAGGTGTGTCATATAGCGGGCATACTCAAGGAACCGAAGAAGGCGCCCGCAAACCCAAAATCGTTGATTTTAAGCGCGTTTGCTGCGATTTTCTAAAGCTCCCAAGGATT
>QWCU01004647.1_pt1 | contig 15192 bp, 12 predicted proteins | sample 1972601 | NCBI WGS metagenome assembly QWCU01 (sample SAMN09866700, study PRJNA288562) | Human vaginal metagenome isolate pre2_vaginal, whole genome shotgun...
GCTCCCCAAAATATTTCGCACCGAAATCGTGCATATGCGCCAAAGATGCTCCAAATTCAAACGATGCTAAAGGAGTAGGGCTTGTAGTTTCAATGCGTTCAATGTTTAAGTAGTCTTTTCCCCAATCAAAAACTTTAGCTACTTTAGGCCCGCCATAGTCGTAAGCTTCTCGAAGCCAATTAAGTCCACGACCTTCGCATTCAAAGAATCGTTCTGGTGCGTATGATCTGCTCTTTTTATACACGTTATTACTCATAGCAACCTTCTTAATGTAGTAGCATATGCGGCTTATAGTTACACACTTAATAAATATTTTATGAATAAACTAAATTATTCCTATCATCACTATTCTAATGAAGTATTAGCACAATGAGCGATGCTGCGTTTAATTTGCAATAAGATTAGTACAATACTTACGCCAAGTAGGATGTGTCCTATTCCTGCTAAACCAGTTATGGAAAAATCTATAGATGGACTGAGATGTAGACGCATTACTTGTGCAATTCCACGAGTAATCATCATTACTGCTGTTAGGTTGAGTCCAATATGATAAGTTATTAGGATTCTTGTAGTTTTTTCGTTACTAAAACTGAAGTTTTTCTCAAATAGTATGAGTAACAGAAAAACAACCATGCCAAGCATAAAGTAGTGTGTGTGAACTACAGCAAGCACAGTTTTTGCATGGAAAGCATTAAATTTTGTAAATTCGCGATAAAAGACGCCGCCAATCATGGCGAGAACAGCATACAACAAAGACGTATTAATATAACGTTTCATAACATGGTTCATAGTAACTTCCTTACGTAGAGTGATAGTCAAATATTCCTTAGTAATGTTGATGTTGTTACAAGTGTTTATAAGCACTATTGCATAGTATGAGTGTTTTTGTAACGCGGACATGCAGTTTTAGCAAAATGATATCCAAAAAGCAATCCTGCTAAGGCTAATGCAGAGCCTAATCCTGTATAAAACACGGCAATAAAGCGTTCTGGAGCTATATTTGTTGCACGAAGAACAATTCCAAAAGTCATCATAAAAGCCATGATTATAAAAGATTTAACGTCAAAGAAGTTAAGGAAAAATTGCTTGTTTTCTTTGTATGCGTTGATTCTAGACACATGCTTTTTAACAAGTTTTCCAAAAATAAACACTTGGAATATTACAAAAACAGCTAAAGATAAAGCGAAGTTAATAGGAGATAAAAAGTTTGAGTATGCATTAACACCAATCTTAAGAATGTTGAATCCAGCAAATCCCCATACAAGGCATGCGATTAATAAAAGCGTGTTCTTTGATACCTTCATAACTAACCTCGTTAAATCATATTATTTCTAGTAAATTCTTATGTTAAACTCTTAAAACAATTGTAGTAATGATTTTTATAAAAAACGCTAAATAAGAGTATTTTGTGAATTGTGCATTAAAACTTTCAAAAAACACAATAAAATATGCTTAAAAGTTGTAAAAAGTGTTGCAAATTGACGATATGAGTCGCTATAGTGCTTGTTTATGGAAGACAACGATCAACAATATGCAACAGCTGACAATAAAGCTACAATCGCTGAGCCAGCTTTTCGTTATAATGCGCAACTCGCACAAGATATTGAGCAGCGCTGGCAAAAAACCTGGGATGAGCAGGGCACATTCTGGGCTGCTAATGTTAAGGGCAATTTGAAAGATGGCGAAGGCAGGAATGCTGAAGGCCGCCCTTCTTTCTTTGCAATGGACATGTTCCCGTACCCTTCTGGTAAGGGATTGCACGTTGGGCATCCTCTTGGATATTTGGCAACGGATGTTGTAAGCCGATATCACCGCATGAAGGGCGAGAACGTTTTGCATGCTATGGGCTACGACGCTTTTGGACTTCCTGCAGAACAGTACGCTGTGCAAACTGGTCAGCATCCTCGCATTACTACCGAGGCAAATATTGCAAATATGCGCAGGCAGTTGCATCGTATGGGATTGAGTTTTGATGATCGTAGGTCTTTTGCAACGATTGATACAAACTACGTTCGTTGGACACAATGGATTTTCTCAAAGCTTTACGACGCTTGGTATAACCCTGATTTTGTGCGCAAAGATGGCGGAAAGGGTTCCGCTCGTCCAATTTGTGAGCTTGTTGATGAGTTTAAGAGCGCAAAGCGCGAAATTCCTGGTTTTGCAGGCAAAAAATGGGAAGAGCTTAGCAAAGTAGAACAAGCAGACGTTTTGAATGACTTCCGTATTGCTTACATTTCTAAATCTCCTGTAAATTGGTGCCCAGGATTGGGAACTGTGCTTGCAAACGAGGAAGTTACTGCAGAAGGCAAATCTGAGCGCGGAAACTTCCCAGTATTCCAGCGTAATCTTCGTCAATGGTCCATGCGAATTACAGCTTATGCGCATCGTTTGGTTGAAGATTTGAACACTATTGATTGGCCAGAAAAAGTTAAGCTTATGCAGAGAAACTGGATTGGCGAATCTCACGGTGCATCCGTGCATTTTGAAGTGCCGTGTGCGGATGGCGAAACGCGCGATTTGGAAGTGTACACAACTCGTCCAGACACGCTTTTTGGCACTACTTTTGCTGTTGTTTCTGTAGATCACCCGATTCTTGAGCATATTCCAGAAGCGTGGGAAGCTAGTGTTCCAGAAAGTTGGAAGGGCGGCTACGCAAATCTTAAGGAAGGTTTAGCAGAGTATCAGGCTCAAGCTCGCGCGAAGACTGCTAAAGATCGTACGGAAGATGCAGGGGCTAAAACAGGCTTGTTTACTGGCCTTTACGCGATTAATCCTGTAACTGGTGCAAAACTTCCACTGTTTGTTGCAGATTATGTGCTTATGGGCTACGGAACGGGCGCAATTATGGCAGTTCCAGGCGGCGATCAGCGCGATTATGATTTTGCTAAAGCTTTTGGCTTGCCTGTGATTTACACTGTTAAGCCTTTGCCTGATTCTGACGAAAAGTTAGAAGATTATGATGGCAAAGCTCCATTTGTTTCTCATGACGGAATTGTTATCAATTCTTCTGTGGAGCATACTCATAAGCTTGGCGACGCCTTGTCTATTAACGGTTTGCGCGTAGATGAAGCTATTAAAAAAGTGACGACTTGGCTTGAAGCGGCAGGCGTAGGCGTTGGCAGAGTTTCTTACAGACTTCGCGATTGGCTGTTCTCTAGGCAGCGCTACTGGGGAGAGCCTTTCCCGATTGTTTATGACGAAGACGGTGTTGCTTACTTAGTTCCAGATAGCGAGCTTCCGATTGCTTTGCCAGATGTTCCAGACTATCAACCAAAGACTTACGCTCCAAACGACGCAAACTCTGAGCCAGAAGCGCCACTAAGCAGAAACGACGATTGGGTTAAAGTTCAACTCGATCTTGGTGCCGGTGTAAAAACCTACTATCGAGACACTAACACTATGCCAAACTGGGCTGGTTCATGCTGGTACTACATGCGCTACTTGGATCCGAATGACGCAGAGCACATGGTTGACAGCGACGAATACGACTATTGGATGGGTACGAACCGTCCAGGCAAAGAGCATGTTTCTGGCGGCGTTGACCTTTACGTTGGTGGCGTAGAGCACGCAGTTTTGCACTTGCTTTACTCGAGATTCTGGCATAAAGCGCTTTATGACTTGGGATACGTGGATTCTGCTGAGCCGTTCCATCGCCTATTTAACCAGGGCATGATTCAAGCTTATGCGTACACGGACGAGCGTGGACAGTACGTGCCAGCCGATGAGGTTGAAGAAGGTGCTCCAAACGGTTCCGGCGAGCCAACATTTACGTGGCACGGCGAGAGCGTGAATCGTGAGTTTGGAAAGATGGGCAAGAGCCTAAAGAATATTGTGACGCCAGACTACATGTACGAAAATTACGGTGCAGACACGTTCCGTTTGTACGAGATGAGCATGGGTCCACTTTCTGAATCTCGCCCATGGAATACGCGTAACGTTGTTGGAGGAATGCGCTTCCTTCAGCGCTTGTGGCGTAACGTAGTAAACGAAGAAACAGGCGCTTGCGTAGTAACAGAAGATGCACTCGACGAAAAGACACTAAAGCTTGTTAATAACACGATTGCGCAAGTGACTGTAGAGATGGAAGCAATGCGACCAAACACTGCAATCGCTAAGCTGATTGTGTTAAATAACCACTTAACGTCTTTGCATAGCGTGCCTCGCGCAGCAGTTGAGCCGCTTGTTCTTATGCTTTCTCCGATTGCTCCGCATATTTGCGAAGAAATGTGGAGCAAGCTTGGGCATACTAAGTCGATTGCTCACGCAAATTGGCCTGTTGCAGATTCTCGCTATGTTGGTGAGGATACCGTTACAGCTGTTGTGCAAATTAAGGGCAAAGTTCGCGCAAAGCTCGAAGTTGACCCGAATATTGAGGCCGAAGAGCTTGAAAAGCTTGCGTTGGAAGCTGTTGCTGATCGCTTGGGTGGTAAAGCTCCGCGCAAAGTGATTGTGAAGGCTCCAAAGATTGTGTCTATTGTGCCAGACGAAAGCTGAAAAATCAATGTTTTCTAGGCAAAATAGCCTTTAACCACATTGGTTAATTTTACTTGAAAGATGCTTATCTTCATTTAATAGTGGAGGTAAGCATCTTTTTTATGAATGATTATGAATAACAAAAGGAGGTGATTAAAGGTGCATAAAACGAGTCGTAATGTTTTGGAAAGGCTTGATGCGATTAGTGGCTTGAACAATTATGTTAGTGAAGAAATCAGTGATATTAGTGATTCTTATAGAGAAGCTAAAAATTTACAGCACACAAAAGATGATTTGAATATTTTAGACTATAAAACTTGCGTTTTAGATAGCGAAACTAAAGAACGTGCGCTCGCTTTGAAAGACCTTGCTGCTAATGCTAATAGTTCTTCATTAAAAGTTGATGATTTTAATAAGCGCAACGAAGCAAGAGTGAAGAATCATGTTAGATTGGCTATAAAGCCTGCTCATGTTTTAGCAATAATGCTGATTCTAGTTGTTTGTTTATCTTGTAGTTTAACAATGTTAATAAGTCAATATGCAACTTATAGCAAGGTTTATGCATATAACGCTAGCGCAAAATCAAAAGACCATTCTAATAAGCAAGTTGATTTTTACAATAAGTCAGATGCTAAAGGCGACGGTAAAAATGATGGTAAAGACGAATCAAATGATAAATCAAAAGATGGAATAAAAGACGAATCAAATAATAAATCAAAAGTGAGCGCTAATTATAAAAGTGAGTTAAAAAAAGATGAAGAAAGCGTTGAAAGTGTTAGCAAAAATCAAGATTTGATTGAAAAAAATAAGAGTGAATATAGTCAAAATAGAAGCAAAAATATTCAAAATAAAAGTGAATGCATAAATATAAACAGTGCTGTATCGGAAGAATTGCAAGCAATAAAAGGCATAGGGCCAAAAATGGCTCAAAGAATATTAGATATGCGTAAAAAAGTTCGCGTTTTTAATCGTGTAGAAGATCTTATGCAAGTCAATGGAATTGGTCCGAAAACTTTTGCAAAGATTAAATCGATGATTTGTGTTGGTTAAGAATCGTTTATCTATATGTTTGTTTTATAACTTTGTTCTTTAAGGCGTAAAATGGAAGAATTTTATTGGAATTTTGAAAATGGAAACAAGGATTTTAGACTTGTTCCAATTGCTTTTGCAATGTGGTTTGGATGCTTGTATGCAAGATTTATATGCAAAAGTAATCAAGTTTTAGCGTATACAATATTTGCCACTTTTGCGTTTGTTGTTGCATGTTTTTATTGCGTATTTGCTAATGGCATGTTTAAAATTACATTTTTGAGACGCTTAGAAATAATCAAATACAAGCAAACTTTTTATGCGATTATGTGCGCATTTTTAGCTTCATTTATGATTTGTTCGATTACGCAATGCTTAGAAGAGCTAGATCCTGTTTTTTCTGTTATTAAAAGCGAAAGTGCTAGAAGTGCTCAAAGCTATGATGGTAATAAAAGGCTCGATTCTAAAAGCGTTAAAGTGGCTATGAAAATAACGTCTCCTTTAAGAACATCTCCTTCTTTTAGAGGAGATTGTGTAGCTAATGTAAGTGTTAAAAGTGTTGAAATAGAAGATAAAAATCATGTTGTGCAAAAACATGTGAGTTTTGCAAGCGCAAAACTTTACGCTTTTAATCCAGATTGTAAAGCAATTAATTACGGCTATACGATTAGCAGTTTTGCAAAGATTGGTATCTCAAAATTTGGAGCAAATAATGTAGAAATTCAAATTCCTAAAGCTTGTAAAAAAGATAAATATAAGTTTAGTAATGAAGATAAATCTAGCAAAAATCAAGTCAATTCCTTAAAAGTGATTGAAAAATCTGGGTTTTTAACAAGCGCTCTAAACAGTCTTTATAAAGAATTTTACAAAATTACAGGCAATTTGAGTGAGCAGGGTCAAATGCTTGTTCCTGGCCTTACTGTAGGGCTTTTAGGTCAAGAGCATTTAAGCAATGACGATGAAGACAAAAGTAGTCAAATTGACAGCTCGTATGCGAATACAATGAAGCAAAGATTTAAGATTTCGGGAATAATGCATTTAATGGCAGTTTCTGGAGGCCACTTTTTGCTTGTTGCAGCAATGATTCGTAAAGTTTGCTTATATTTTCTTGTTCCAAAATGGCTGTGTGCGCTTTTTGAAATACTGGGAAATGTTTCTTTAGCACTTATTGTTTACCCATCTGCTTCAGTTTTACGCGCACTTATAATGGGCATTATTTGTTCAATCGCATTTTTACTTTCTAGAGCGTATCAATCGGCTAGCGCATTAAGCTTAACTGTTATAGGTGTTTTATTTGTTTGCCCTAAGTTTGCGTGGGATTATGCGTTTGCTCTTTCTGTGTGCGCTACTTTTGGAATAATTGTTTGTGGAATGCCTTTAAGAAGAATCTTTTTAAGATATATACCGTCTAGTATTGCAAGCGCATTAAGTATTACATTGTGTGCTCAATGTTTTACACTTCCTGTGCAAATATTAATGCAACCTCAAGTTTCTTTTATATCTATTATAGCGAACTTGATTGTTGCTCCTTTTGTTGATTTTGCAACGATTTTTGGGCTTTTGTCGCTTGTTTGCTCGTGCTGGAATTACTCGATTGCGCTATTTTTCGCTAATATTTCTTCTATTGGAACAAACATTATGGCAAATTGTGCTTGGAATCTTGGAGATTTACAAATCGGAGTTATTCCATGGGTTTCTGGGCCATTAGGCGCGTGGCTTGCGTGGTTTGTTGAATTTAGCGTATTTTTGTGTGTATTTTTTATTAATAAGTATCTTAAAAATAAAGAGTTTTATAATGCGTTTAAGATTTACGCTCAAGCAAAATCAAATCGTTTTAAGCATCTTGTAGATGATTCGGTTGAACTTTTTGAATGATTTTTGTGCAAGTGATGATTTTGAGCAATTTTTATAGTCAATTTATAGTCAATCATCTTAAGTTTTGTATAGTTTGTACAATTATTAGATGTGTTAAATAGCTAAAAATAATCGAATTAATGGTAGATTTGATTAGCTAACTTGTAAAACATTAGCATTAAGGGGTACGTATGCAAGCGTTAAAAAACTTTGCGCCACTTACGATTGTAGTTGGTGGAGATGCGTATTTGAACGATTTGAACGCTCGCGACTTAAAAACGCGCATATTAGACTCCTGCCCAGATGCGGATGTTGTAAATTTAGACGCTTTGATTGCAGATAAATATGCTTTTATAACTGATACGGGTCCATCACTTTTTTCTAGCGGAACAATTGTTGTTATTAATAATCTGGAACAAGCTAATGAAGATTTAGTCGAAGCAATAATAGAGTTTTGTGTTAATAAATCTAAATCAAAAACTAATGAAAACGATTGCTGGGTTATTGCACGACACGAAGGTGGCGTTAAAGGAAAGTCAATAGTTACAAAGCTAGAAAAAGTTGGCGCAAACAAAATAACTGTTCCAGATCTTAAAAAAGACGATGCAAGATTGAATTTTGTACTAAGTCTTTTTGAAAGACAAAATCGCAAAGTAGAGCCTGCAGCCGCTGTGCGAATCGTAGAGGTTTTAGGTGGAAAAACCGACCAGTTAGCATCTCTTTGTTCTCAACTTTGTTTTGATTTTGAAGATAACCCAATCACGCTAAAAATAGTTGACCAATACTTAATATCTGATCCGCAAGTAACTGGATTTTTTGTAGCAGATAAAGCTGCACAAGGAAACGCGGGTCAAGCTATTCTTGCTGCAAGAAGAGCGGTTTTGCAAGGCGTTGACCCTATAGCGTTGATTGGAGCTTTGGCTGTAAAAATGCGCATAATCGCAAAAGCTATAGCAGTTAAAAACGGAGAAATTTCTAACGCGCAAGCAAAAGTGAACCCGTGGGCGTTAAAAATGGCTATGAGAGATTTAGGTGGATGGAGTGAGAATGGGATTCGTAAGTGTTTTATGTGTTTAGCATGGGCAGATGAGCAATGCAAAGGTGGAGCGAGCGATGCTGATTACGCTTTAGAAAAATGCATTAGCATGATTGCTTTGCGTGGTCGTTAAATTAAATTAAGTCGAAAGTGTGCGATTTTGGAAAATCATAATATTAAAAAGCTTGTAATTCCAAGTGATTCGTGTATGCAAGATCTTGGAGAGTCAATTGCAAAAATAGTGCATGAAACAGACGTTATTTTGCTTTCTGGCCCTCTTGGTGCTGGAAAAACAACGTTTGCTAAAGGATTTGGTAAAGGCTTAGCAATAAAAGAGCCAATAGTTTCCCCAACTTTTACTATTGCTAGAGAGCTTAAAGGCACGTTTTCTAACGGAAAAGTGGCAAATCTTATTCATGTAGACGCGTACAGGCTTGGCGGAAAAGATTACGCTCCAGGGCAAGACACTGTTTCTAGGCTTTTAGATGAGCTTGAATCACTTGGATTAGACGAAGCTTTGGAAGAGCCAGGAGATGGAACTGTTGTGCTTATGGAATGGGGAGAGCAAATGGCAGGCGTTCTTGCAAATGTTCGTCTTGAAGTTCATATTGATAGGCCGATTGATAAAAGCGAATCAAATGAGTTTACGAGCGAAGGAAATCGCGTTGTAACGCTTGTTCCAGTCGGAGGAGATTGGTGCAAGCGCTTAAAAATTCTTGATTAAGAGTAAGCTAAATTGGTTAGTCAATTTAAGGAATGAAAATGAGCAATACGCTGATTATAGACACGTCGTACGGTTCAACAGTTGGAGTTGTGGGGCAAAATCCAATAGTGGAAACAGATTCTCGCACTCATGTTGAAAGATTGCAAGTAAACATTGATCTTGCAGTAAAAAATGCTGGACTAGAGCTTAATCAAATAGACGAGATTGTAGTTGGAGTAGGTCCTGCTCCTTTTACAGGTTTACGAGCTGGACTAGTTGCAGCTAAGGCGATTGCTTTTGCGAATAACGCAAAGATTCTAGGATGCAACAGTTTGCTGCCTCAAAGCTTAATGATTCGTTCTGGAGCTTTTGAAGAATCGCTTAAAAATGGCGTTATCTCTAATAGTGAAATAGTCGAAAATAATGAATCTTGCGCAGCTAAACACACGTATGTTCTTTCGTTAAATGACGCTAGAAGACGCCAAGTTTATATGAGTTTATACGACGATAGTGGTTGCGAGGTAATAGAAATGGATATTGATTATCCTGCAAATATTGTTGATAGAGTAAATCAATATTTTGAATCAAATAATATTTGCGATTATTCCGTTTGCGTTGCGGGTCATGGTGCTAAAAAATACGCTGAAGATTGGAAGAAAATCGAGAATATATGCTTAATTACCGAAGTGAGTGCTCTTGATTTAGGCGTAAAAGGATTAGAGATATTTAAGTTGTGCGCAAGTCAAAAAGACGTTATTGAACCACTTTATTTAAGAAGACCAGACGTATCTGTTCCAAACCCGTTGAAGCACGTTTTGGGATCTGGCGCTGCTACAAAAGTGGCAGAAGTAGCGGAAAAATAGGATTTAAGCGAAGTGCGTATATGATTGTAGACATAACTCGCTCAAAATATCCAGCTTGTGCATCAAATAGTAAAAGCAGAGCTATAGAGAAAATTGATTGTGCAAAATATGAAGCAATAGTTTCTCAAATTGCAAAAATCGAAGCAGACTTGTTTGGACCAGGATGCTGGAACAAGAACATGATTTTGCAAGAGTTACAAGCACCGATGCGCGCGTATTATGCAGATGTTGAGCTAAACACAAATACGGTAGCTGGGTATGCAGGATTTTGGTTTGATGGTGACGACGCTCAAATAATGACAATAGGTGTTGCAAAAGAGTATCAAAAGCGAGGAATCGCAAGCAATCTTCTAAAAACTATGATTGAAAATGCAAAATCAATCGGCGCAAAACGAATGCTTTTAGAAGTTAAAGTAAACAATAATCCAGCATTAAAACTGTATGAAAAATTCGGTTTTACAAAAAATGGGATTACGAAAAAGATACTACATGCCAGAAGGAATAGACGCATATACAATGTGTGCGCAAATAGAAGACTTAGACAACTTAGACGACTTGGAAAATTTAGAAAACTCAAAAAACTTAGAAGAATCTAGCGAAGCTTATAACAGTGCTAAAAGTGAGGATAACAATGAGTGAAACAATGAATAAAACAAGCGAGCCAATAGTTTTAGGCATTGAATCAACTTGCGACGAAACAGCCGCTGCAATCGTTAAAGGAAGAACATTAGTTTCCAACGTTGTAGCATCCTCAATGCAAGAACACGCACGCTACGGCGGTGTTATACCAGAAATCGCATCGCGTGCGCACGCGGAAGCATTCGTGCCAGTGGTGTCAAAAGCATTAGCAGATGCAAATATGGATTTGAGCGATATTGATGCTATAGCAGTAAGCGCAGGTCCAGGATTAGCAGGATGCTTAGCTGTTGGTGTTTCTGGCGCTAAAGCACTAGCGAGTGCCGCAAAAAAGCCGATTTATGGAATAAATCACGTTATTGGACACATTGCAGTAACGCAATTGCAGTTTGGAGACGTGCCTAAAGACGTTCTTGCTTTAATTGTTTCTGGCGGACACACTTCACTTCTTCACGTGAACGATATTGCGCGCAGCATAGACGTTGTTGGAACAACATTAGACGATGCAGCTGGCGAGTGCTTTGATAAAGTAGCTAGATTGCTTGGATTCCCTTATCCAGGAGGCCCGCATATTGATAGGCATGGGCGCCTTGGAAATCCAAATACGTTGAAGGTTCCGCAAGGACTTACGCAAGGCAGATCTGGCAAAGAGCATCCTTACGACTTTAGTTTTTCGGGAGTAAAAACTGCTGTTGCGCGTTGGGTAGAAGCTCGCCAAGCACAAGGCTTAGAAATACCAGTTGACGACGTTTGCGCATCTTTAGCAAACTCTGTTGCAGATGTTCTTTCTCGCAAAGCTATGATGGGTTGCGAGCAATACGGTTCAAAAACTTTGTTGATTGGTGGCGGATTCTCCGCAAACTCGCAACTTAGAGAGCATCTTTTAGAGCAAGGCAAAGAACACGGAATCGAAGTTCGTTTGCCAGAATTGAAGCTTTGCACAGATAACGGAGCAATGGTGGCAATGCTGGGCGTGAATTTGGTAGAAGCAGGCGTTCGTCCATCTGCTCCAGATTTTGCAATCGATTCAGCAATGACACTTACAACCGTTAGCTTATAATAGTTAGAGTTGTTATAAAAATAAGCGAGGTGTTTTGTGTACGAAAGCTATGCGCGTAGAGGAGTTTTGCAAGTTGGTGAAAAAATCCAATTCACCGATAGAAAAGGCAAGCGAATCACAGCACAGCTTGTTAAAGGCGGAGTTACACAAACCGAACACGGCATTATTTTGCACGACGATGTTATTGGCAAAACTCAAGGCGTTGTAGTAACAACAGTTAGCACAAAACGTGATTTTGAGCGTAGTAATAAGCAACTTGACGCATCTAAAGAATCAAACAAACCATGGATGGCAGCACGTGCAATAGGCGGATGGGATTATGTAGTTATGCGTCCGCGATTGGCAGATTACGTTTTATCTATGCCAAGAGGCGCTCAAATCATGTATCCAAAAGATATTGCGCAAGTGATTTCTTTAGGAGATATTCGCTCTGGAATGCGCGTTTTAGAGTCGGGAGCAGGCTCTGGAGCAATGAGCTTAAGCCTTTTAGACGCTGTTGGCGAAAGTGGCGAGCTTACAACAATAGAACTTAGACCTGATTTTGCTAGAATCGCGCAACTAAATGCAACGATTTACTATGGCGAAAAACCAAAATGGTGGAATCTTTTAACTGGGGATTTTGACACAGTAGCAAAGTCCCTTCCAGAAGGTTATTTTGATCGCATTATGCTAGATATGCTTGACCCTTGGAACAGGCTTGAACAAGCTTATAGAGTTATTGCTCCAGGTGGCGTATTAGTTGCGTACGTAACAACCACAACGCAAATGTCTAGAATGGCACAAAGTTTGCGAGCTTCGGGAGTTTGGACGGAGCCAGAGATTCAAGAAACGTTAGAAAGAACTTGGAAAGCTCAAGATTTAGCAGTTAGACCAGATCACGCAATGATAGGTCATACTGGTTTTTTGGTTATTTCGCGCGCAATGGCACAAGGCTTTAATGCGTTAAAAAAGCGCGATCGTGCTACAAAAGATACTGTTAGCGATATTGATGATTTAACTCCCGAAGAGCGCGCAGAACAGCTAGAAGACTTGTCTCTTAGAGATATATCCGATAGAAAACTTAGAAAAGTTCTTAGAGATTTAGATTTACAAATCGCACAATTGCCTAACTCAAATCCAGAGCCTAATAAGGCTTAACTTTAGAAGTAGGAGATTAAAATGGCGGCGTCAATCAAAAAAATCGTTAAAAAAGTAAAGCATGCAAAATATGTGCTGCTACTAATGCGCCACGCAAAAGCGGTGCCGCCAACAATGGGAGACGATTGGGGAAGAGACCTTAGTGATAAAGGCATAAAACAAGCAAAAATCATGGCAAAAGGCTTGAAATCTTTAAAGCTTGTTCCAGATTATATTGTTTGTTCAAGCGCAAATCGCACAGAGCAAACAATGCACAAAATGCTTAAAAAGTTTGGAGATTCGCCAATAGTTGCATCAAGAAAAAGCTTATATGATGGCGGAATGCAATCTGTAATGGATGAGCTTTGCGCGATTAAGAGCGATTCTAGAATAACAATGATTATAGGCCATGAGCCAACAATGTCGATGGCTGCGCAATGGCTTTCCTCCCCAGATTCCGACCCAGACGTTTTAGGAACAATGAGACTTGGGCTTTCTAACGCTTCGATTGTTGTGCTAGTTTCCGAAACTCCTTTTGCAACTTGCGGACTTCGCGGAGCAAAAGCTTTAGGCATTATAAGTCCAAAGGATTTTGAGTAGTAAATACGCATAAAATCCTTATAAAATTTGCATAAATTTGCACAAATATCTGAATAAATATATGCACAAATATGCATATAAGTTTAAGTTATAACGACACCCCCAAATAGGTAATGACCTCATTTGGCCAAATGTTTGCTAGGCTGAATCAGGTTGTTAATTATTTGGAGGATATATGTATACTGTTCTTACATCTGTACAGGGATTCCCACGAATCGGCGCAAATCGCGAGCTTAAGAAAGTTATTGAACGCTATTGGAAAAAAGACGCAACTCTAGAAGAAGTAAGACAAGTTGCAAAAGATTTGCGCAAGAAGCATTGGAAAATTCAAGCAGAATCTGGAATAGAACTCATACCAAGCAACGATTTTAGCTACTACGATCAAATGCTAGACACAGCAATCCTGCTTGGTGCAGTGCCAGAACGGTACAAAAATCTAGAGTTTGAAAATGCAGAAGATACGCTTTTTGCAATCGCTCGTGGATATCAAGGGGATAGAGGAGATGTAACAGCGCTTCCAATGAAGAAGTGGTTTACAACCAACTACCACTACATTGTTCCAGAAGTAGAAAATCCGCAAGAGTTGCGTTTAGTTGGCACAAAACCATTCGACGAGTTTAATGAAGCAAACGCGCTAGGAATTGAAACAAAGCCAGTTCTGATTGGCCCATACACATTCTTAAAGCTTGCTCGTACGCCACAAGCTCAAGAATTAGAAGCAAACAAAGAGACGATTGAAGCCTTAGCAAACGCATATTGCAGTATTGTAAAACGATTTGCAAGTCTTGGAGCAAAATGGTTGCAATTTGATGAACCATACTTGTGCTTAGATAAAGAAGATGGCGATTTAAAGATCTTTAGCGATTTATATGAGCCGATTCTTGAAAGCAGACTTGAAAGCGCAGCGAATGATGAAAACGCAAACAACGTTAAAATTTTGCTTAACACGTATTTTGGTAATATTTTAGACTCATATAAAACACTAAACGATTTAGCGTTCGATGCAATTGGCTTAGATTTTGTAGAAGGCAAAGAAGAAAACCTTGAAGCTTTGCAAAAATATGGAGTAAATGAGAAAACAACTATTTTTGCAGGAGTTGTAAACGGCAGAAACATTTGGAAAAATGACTACGCACAAAGTCTTGGCTTGCTAGACGCTTTGCAAAAAAATGTTACTAATCGCATAGCTGTTTCTACTGCATGCTCGCTTTTGCATGTTCCATTTAGCACGGATGGAGAAGAGCTTGGCGAAGATGTATTAAAGCATTTTGCGTTTGCTGTAGAAAAGTTGAAGGAAGTAAGCGAAATTGCTAAGCTTTGCGTTTTGAATGATGATGAGCTTAAAAATAGCGAGGAATTAGCGCAAAATCAGGCATTATTTGACGGGTCTAGAGTAAAAGTAGACGAAAACGTTAAAGCGCGAATCGCAAGCCTTAAGCCAGAAGATTTTGAGCGAAAGCCATCTCGCGCGGAGCGTCAAAAATTACAAAAAGAAGCATTAGGATTGCCTGATTTGCCTACAACAACTATCGGATCTTTCCCTCAAACAAAAGAAATAAGATCGATTCGAGCGCTTTTTAGAAAAGGCGAAATTAGCAAGGAAGAATACAACGCGTTTATTGGCAAGCAAATAGACGAGTGCATAGAACACCAGGAGCGCATTGGCTTAGACGTTCTTGTGCATGGCGAATTTGAGCGAAACGACATGGTTGAATACTTTGGCCAGCATTTGCACGGATTTAAGTTTACAAAAAACGCTTGGGTGCAGTCTTATGGAACTCGATGCGTAAAGCCTCCAATCGTTTGGAGCGATGTTTCTAGG
>QWCU01004627.1_pt1 | contig 15163 bp, 5 predicted proteins | sample 1972601 | NCBI WGS metagenome assembly QWCU01 (sample SAMN09866700, study PRJNA288562) | Human vaginal metagenome isolate pre2_vaginal, whole genome shotgun...
AAGACTAAGAACGTTGCCTGGGACGATTATTGGACAAAGCTTCCACTTGCTCTAAAAGGAACAAAAGGCCCAGCTTTGTTTAATATTCACAATTCCAAAGATGAGCTTATTCGCCCATACGCTGCTGACTACAAGATTGACAAAGCTGCTATGGAATCGGATTACGCAACGGCTAGTGCGCATGAAGATGCTAAAGGTAATGTAAAGTACATTGATTCCGTAATCAATACGGGAAACATCTACTACAACAAGAAGCTTTGGAAGGAAGCTGGCTTAACCGAGGCAGATATTCCTGCTACTTGGGATGAGTTGCGCGAAGTGGCAAAGAAACTCACTAAGTGGAACGGTTCCAAGATGGAACAGGCTGGATTTAACGTGAATGGCGATGCTTATGCTGCAATCAATCAAGGATTGAACTATCAGCGTGGCGAACTTGCTTTTGATGAAAGTGGCAAGAANCCTAATTTCGACAACAAAGTCACGCGTGAAAACATGAAGTTCTTGAAGAACCTGTACGACAAAGACAAGGTTATTTCTACTGACTTTGGTACGGATTACACGCAAAGCTTTGGAAACGGCCAATCTGGAATGGTTTATGCCTGGGGATGGCTCGAAGGTGTGCTAAAAGAAAAGTACCCAAATATTGAGTATGGAGTCTTCCCAACTCCAACATTCACAAAAGAAAAGCCATTTGCGTACGATCGCTACAATGGAGAATCCACTCCAGGAATTAACGCGCATCAGTCGAAAGAACAGCAAGAGGTTGCTCAAGACTTTATTAAGTTCATTCTTGCTAACGACGCGTTTATTCGCTCGGCAGTAAAGCATTTGAACTCGTTCCCAGCAAAGAAGTCTTTGCAAAACGATCCTGAGATTCTAAAGGCTCCAGTAATGGCTGCGATTCAGCCGCGTGCAAATCGCCTAATCTGGCCAGGAATCACGCCTTCTACCGTGGAAACAAGTAGCAAGGCTGCTTTCCAGAACGTTATGCAAAATGGTGAGTCTATTGATGATGCAATCAAAGAGGCTCAGGCAACAATGGTCAAAGATATGAAGAATTCTAAGTTTACGTCTGCAGAAAGTAAGTATGAGTTCTTCAAAGAGCACAAGTAAAAACAAAGCAGACTAGTTAGCTAGTTGTAAATCGTAATCACTGTGCTCAGTAGGTAAGGCAAGGAAAATCATGGAACAAGTTAATCAGGATTCTCATTTGAGCAAAATGAGAAAACATAATGGTGGTATGTTAAAAATAAGCACTGCTCTTTCTCGAACCTTCTCCTTTCGGAATATAGCAGTAGTGTTTCTGATTGTTTATTTTGTGATTTTTCTTGCCTATCCAATATATAAGGCTTTTGCAGGCAGCTTCCATGAATGGAATCCGCTTGTTGGAACATACAATTGGGTTGGGCTGGATAATTTTAAGCAGATTTTAGTAGATAAGTTATTCTGGAAGTCCATTGCAAACACTGCAATCTTTACGTTTGTATCAGTCGTATTCCGCGTTATTCTTGGCATTGGTTTTGCAATGTTGTTAAGCTCCAAGCTTGTTAAGTGCAAAGATACTCTGCGAGGTCTTTTCTACATGCCAACAATTACGCCGTTGGTGGCAGTGAGCTTTGTGTGGATGTGGATGTTTGACCCGCAGTTTGGCATGATCGATAGGGTTACAGGCTTAAATATCAACTGGTTGCACAGTTCCACTTGGGCTATGCCAGCAATCATAATAATGACAATTTGGAAAGACTTTGGCTACGCAACGGTATTATATTTGGCTGGATTAATGAATCTGCCAAAAGATGTTTACGAAGCGGCAGAAATAGACGGCGCTAATAGCGTGCAAAAATTCTTTAGAATAACAGTTCCATTGCTAAAACCAACAACACTTTTTATAGTAATCACATCTATGATTGGCTATATTCAAGCGTACGTTCAGATTCTTGTTATGACCAACGGTGGTCCAGGAACATCAACGTACACAATCAGCTATCTGATTTTTGATCAAGCGTTCCAAAAGTATAACTTTGGAATCGCATCTGCAATGAGCGTCATTCTGTTTATAATCACTGGAATCCTAACATTCATAATGTTTAAAGCGTCTAAGGATAGTGAGTTAGTATGAAAAAACATAATCTTAAGAAGAGCATCATTAGCTGGTTTCTTACAATATTCCTATTCTTATTGTCTTTCTTAACAATCGTGCCATTTATTTGGATGTTTGTATCTTCCTTTGCTCCAAACAGCGACATTGTGCGTGTTGACGGCGGGCTGTTCCCAAAGCCAAGTACGTTTGGAAATTACGTTGGGATTCAAGAGAAATTCGACTTTTTGAGGCTATTCTTTAACTCACTGTTTATATCGGTAGTTAAAACGGTAATAGCCATTTACACGAGTGCCGTTCTTGGATACGTGTTTGCAAAAATGAGATTCCGCGGCAGAAATCTGCTTTTTGGAATAGTAATAAGCACGATGATGGTACCGTGGGCAGTAACAATCATTCCGCAATACGACATGATGACTAGCTTTGGCTGGCAAGACACGTATCGCGCGCTTATAGTTCCAGGCTTAATAAGCGCATTCGGAATCTTTTTATTCCGTCAATCAATAAGCGGAATATCCGACGAACTGATTGAGGCTGCAAAACTGGATGGAGCTTCGGATTCTAGAATATTCCACAGAATAATCTTGCCAATGAGCCACAATACGATTGCTGCGCTCGCAATATTTACGTTCTTGTGGAATTGGGAAGACTATTTGTGGCCATTCCTTATGATTACAGACGAGAAAAAGCAGCTTCTTGCAGTTGGATTGAAGACTTTTAGTGGAAGATTTGGAACCGACTACGGCGGTTTGTTTGCTGCGGCATCGCTTGCTATTATTCCTGTAATAGTAGTGTACTTGGTGTTCCAAAAGCAGTTTATTGCTGGAATTTCAACTGGTAGCGGCAAGTAGAAAAGATAAGTAGAGAAGTCGCAAGTAGATGTTGCAAGTAGATGTTGCAAGTAGAAAAGGGCAAACCGAATGACTTTACAAGACGCACACAATGTTCAAGACGAGCACATTTTTTACGATTACGCTAAAAATCCGCTGTCTAAGGCAAAAGAGTCGCAGGTTATAAGCGGCAAAAATTGGCGCATCACGTTAATCACGGATTCGCTTGTGCGCCTTGAGTGGAGCAAAAACGGCGAATTCGTAGACGCGCCTACGCAAACAGTTGTAAGACGAAACTTCGAGGCTGGCACGCAGTTTGCCGCGGAAAAGTCGCAAGCAACCGAAGATGAGGCATCGCGCGCTTTTAATCAAAAATCTTCTAATCCAAAATATAGTGTAAAAAACTTGGAAAATGGCTGGATAGAAGTCGAAACCGAAAAACTGTTGATTTCGTACAACCAGCAGCCGTTTAGCAAAGAGGGCTTGAGCATTGTTGTGCGCGGAGTGCCAGGCTCGCAATTCAACACATGGCATTACGGCGACGAATGCCACGGCAATTTGCTCGGCACAGCGCGAACAGTAGACGAGGCGGATGGAGCTGTAAAGCTTGGAATGGGCGTAATATCTCGCGACGGGTGGGCTGTGTTAGACGATTCGCGCTCGGCACAAATCGCGTATGCGGCTGCTGTTGATGGAAAAGAAAACCCATACGGAGCATGGGTGGAGCCGCGCGCAAAGGCGAATGGCGGCGTGTCTGGAGAAAACTCTAAAGACCTATACTTCTTTGGCTACGGTCACAACTATATAGGCGCAATTCGCGACTTTTACAAGCTTACGGGCGCGCAGCCGCTTCTTCCGCGATTTGCGCTAAGCAACTGGTGGAGCAGGTACTACAGGTACGGTCAAGACGAATATTTGCAGCTGATGAGCCGATTTAAGCGCGAAGGCATACCGTTTTCTACTGCCGTAATCGACATGGATTGGCATGTAACGGATGTGGACCCAAAGTACGGTTCGGGATGGACTGGCTACACGTGGAACCGCGATTTATTCCCAGATCATCGCGCATTTTTGCGCCAACTTGCCAGCGAAGGGCTTACCGCAACGCTTAATTTGCACCCGCGAGACGGCGTGCGCGCGTTTGAAGAAGACTATGCGCAAGTTGCGCGCGATATGGGAATTGACCCTGCAAGCGGCAAGGCAGTTGAGTTTGACCTTACAAATCCGCGCTTTTTGCGAGCATACCTAAACATGCATCGGCGCATGGAGAACGAGGGCGTTGGGTTCTGGTGGATTGATTGGCAGCAGGGCGGAGTTACAAAGCAGGCTGGCTTGGATCCGCTTTGGATGCTTAACCACGTGCATTACCAGGATTCGGGGCGCGGCGGCGCGTGGCCGCTTACGTTCTCGCGCTATGCAGGGCCTGGATCGCACCGCTACCCAGTGGGATTTTCGGGAGATAGCGTAACAACGTGGAATTCGCTGGCTTTTCAAACTTACTTTACTTCTACGGCCTCCAACATTGGCTACGGCTGGTGGAGCCACGATATTGGCGGCCACATGCTTGGCGTGCGATGCGATGAGCTGGAGGCGCGCTGGTACGCTTTCGGCGCGTTTAGCCCGATTAATCGCCTTCACTCCAGCTGCTCGCCGTTTGCGGGCAAAGAGCCGTGGAATTTCCCTGCCGAGACGCGCAATGCGATGGTTAAAATGCTGCGACTTCGCGCGCAATTGCTGCCTTATTTATATACGATGAATTATCGCGCGGCGGTTTGCGGCAGGCCGATTGTAGAGCCAATGTATTGGCAATCGCCAGAAACGCTTGCAGCGTACGAGATGCCGAACGAGTACCGTTTTGGCAGCCAGCTTGTTGTTGCGCCAATCGTTAGCAAGGGGTGCGCGCAAGTTGAGCGCGGTTGCACTGCCGTTTGGCTTCCAGAAGGCGATTGGTACGATTTCTTTGACGGAAGGCGCTATGTTTCGCGCGGAGGTGCGGGCCGCAGATTTGAGGTTTGGCGAGGAATCGACCGCGTGCCAGCGTTTGCGCGCGCTGGGGCTATTGTGCCAATGCAAGTTTTGCCGAGTGAAGCGGATTGCGCAAGTAGCGATCAGGCGGCGGCTGCTGTTAATAGCGTTGAAAATCCGCGAGCTTTGCGCGTTCTTGCATTCCCAGGGGATTGCGGCGAGTTTGTGATGCGCGAAGATAACGGCAGATTTGAAGACGCGTGCGCTGGGAAAACTGCCGATACGCGCATGGAGTTGATTTGGCGCGACGGCAATGCGTCTACACAATTTGTGATCAATGCCGCAACGGGTTGCAGTAGCGCTGTTGCTTCGCTGCCTTCCAATCGCGATTGGAGCGTTGTGTTTAAGGGCGTTGCTTGCCTAGACTTTGGCAAAATCCGCGTTTTTGTTGGGCAAAATCAGCTTGAATCTAAGGCTGTAGAAGTTTCATATGAAGGCGAAGAGGGCGACTTAAGTCTTAGCGTTTCCGTTTGCGGCGTTTCTACTGGCGATTGCGTGCGCATAATTGTGGATGGCGGACTGTGCATTGCGCAAGATCCTAAGGTTGGCGATTGCTACAGGTTGCTTCTTAAAGCGCAAATGCCATACCGCGGCAAGGAGATTGCTTTTGACGCGATTCGCCAAGCTGATGGCAGCGCGAGTGCCATAAGCGAGCTTTGTGCGCTTGAGTACACTAGCGAGAGCGATTTTGACCGCTACCAGCAAAGCGTTGACTTGACTAACGCGCATGCGCCGCAGCACCCAGAGGTTGCTAAGTGGGCGCAATGGAAGTGCACGTTGCCTGACTCGGTTAAGCGCGCGCTTGAGGAGATTTTACTTCGCAGCGCGCTGTAACTGAGCTTTGACCAAGATTTGTTACAAATGTCTCACGAGCGAGACATTTGTAACGTTTTTTGACCCAAATTCGTTATATTTGCATCATTGATGAGACATTTGTAACGTTTTTTGGCTTAATTTCGTTATATTTGTCTCGCTCGTGATGCAAATATAACGCGAGCGATATTCCTGCTTATTGTCGCGCTACAGATGGTCTAAAAATGTGAGTTGTCTTATATACAAATGTTTAGATAATTAAGCTAAAAATGGCGCTTGGCGTGTTAAAATCGCAAGTGTTTTCTAAAAAATCATCTCGCAAAAACCCTTGAAATAAAAGGCCTGGGGGGGGGGGGGNNNCCTGGGGGGGGGGGGGGTATGCATCCCCAAAAGCTATAAACATTTGTTTATGTAGTGTCAAAAATATTCTCTAAATGTTATAATGACTTGTTAAAGATTGCTGCTTCTTTATAGTTGCACGCTATTGAAAATTAAATAACTACCTTTAGAGCTTATGACTTTTTGTCACTCGTGGTTAGAGCGTTCAAAACTTTTTGACTATTTGTTCTAATAGAAAGAAGAGGAAAATGACTACAAAATCTGGTAAGCACGCCAACAAGATTGCAAAGAATGCATTGGATTCTGCAGCTAACAATGGTGTTACAAAGGCTGTTGATATGCGTAAGGTGGCTGCTCTTTCGGCTGGTGCTGCTGGCGTGATTGCTGGCGCGGCAATTGCTTTTGGAGCAACTCCTGCAATGGCTGTGGATGCTCCTACTTCTGCGCCTGTTAATCCTGCTGCGCCTGCAAATACGCAGGATGTAACTGCTAATAAGAAGAAGGCTGAGGCTGAGGATTCTAAGAAGACTGCTACCGATACTACTAAGAAGGAAGAAGCTAAGAAGGAGCAGCCTGAGCAGACTAAACCAGCTGAGCAGGCTGTAGCAAAGACCGACGGTAATACTGATGTTACTAAGACTGAGGCTGGGTCGAAGGTTGAGAGCATTGCGTCTGTAGATAATCAAGATGCAAAACAGGATTCTGAAGAAACTGGCACTCCTGCGGGATCTGTTGTAAATAAGCGTACAAGGCGTTCGCTAGATGAAAAGAAGCAACCTGAGCCTACTAAGGATGCTCAGGCTGAAAATCAGGAGCGCGCAGCGAATGGTACGGAAAGTCAAGATCCTAATAAAGTTAAGCCAGATACAACGGATAAAGATAATACCAAGATTGAAGTTAACGAGAGTAACGCTGAAACTATGCCGAACGTGTATGGCTGGGGAAGCTCAGACAATACATACAGCGTAGATGGTGAAAAGCATACTATTACTTTCCATTTTGCAAAGCCAAAAGATGGCGATATTATCAGTATCGCTATTTTCCCTGCTAAGACGAATGGTTTCAATAATGCGAAAAGTGAGAGAGGTATTGATTTTTACTCGAAAGATCCAGGCAAACACCAAGATTATTCTGGCGAATATACGTTTACCCCGAATACTGACGGTTCTGCTGACCTTAAGATGACAACTCTTTTCAGAAATGGCAATATAGGCGGCGCTGAGAAGTATACAGCCAGTCGATCTATTTTTGTGTATGTAACTAAAGATAATAAAGAAACTGTTGCTTATAAAACAAACGTATTCCGTGCTGTAACGCTTGTTCCGCCAAAGACTTCCGGCTCTGTGGTGCTTAAATATAATCGGGAGCTTACTCCTGAAATGGTTCAAGCAGCAATTACTGAAGCTGGCAATATTAATACTGAGCGTAGCGATAAAAAGTCGGTGAATAATCAGCTTTCTGGTAATTTTACAGAAAATATTAACGTAAGAGCTGATGGTGCTTACGACAAGACTACGTTTGCGGCTATTAATACTGAAACCTCAGCTAAAGACGCAAAAGATAAGACTTACGTAGCTGGTGCGAAGACGCTTAACACCTATATGATTACGGATTTGGGCTTTAAGTCGCAAGCTATTCCGCTTACGGTTGCGCGCTACGATGATCGCATTGACAAGCCAATTGTTGAAGACCCGACTCAGCTTTCGAAAGAGGTTAAAGAAGATATCGCAAAGAAGCTCGCAAAGATTAACGGCGTATCTTCCGATCAAATCACGTTTGACGGGGATAATGCTGTAATCCACTTTGATGGTGTGGATGAAAATGACGCTCCTAAGATTGCTCTGCGCGACCTTGTGTTGAAGAAGCTCAAGGACGGCGAGTTTGCTGTTCCTTCAAACGATAAAGCAGTCTTTGTTGCTAACCCACTTGGATATTCAAAAGCCGAGATTGACCGCATTAAGACAGCTATTTACGAAGCTAATAAAGACAATACAGAGCTTGGTCTTACCAGCAAAGATCAGATTACGCTTTCGTACATTACAGGTGACCTTACTGGCGCAGGCGATGCTAATAAAGGCCGTTCAAACGGCTTACAAGAAAATAATATTAGTGTAACTATTAAAACCGATAAGGCAGTTGCCGAGTTTACTTCAGACATAATCAAAGATAAACTCACGCGTCTTCCAGATATCCGTAAGGATTACACCGTTGAGCTGGTAAAGAATAAGCTCGATGGTCGCGATAGCGATGAAGGCTTCTCTTGGAGTGACGATAAACACACTACACTCATCTATCGTTATGACCCAACCAAAGCTCAAGCGTTCACCGCTCCTGAGATTTTGAAACTCATCAAAGCCACGCCTAAGGATCAGAAAACAGGCTTGCGCGACCTTACGGGCGGTGAAAAGCTCGATTACGAAGGTGCGAACGGCAAGCCGCGTAAATCTCATATGAATTATGCAATTGATAAAAATGGCGAACCAACTACCGAGCTCACCCTTGGTATGATGAATGGCCCATATTGGATAGGCAATCCGCAAGTTGCCAATTCCGATGTGGATATGGGTAACGAAGAGTCGAAGGTGGGTCAGTATACCTGGGATACAGAGGCTGGTTCTGTAACTGTTGCTTCTAAGCAGAACAAAGTTTTTAAGACGCGCTTGTTTGTTGCACCATATACTTTGACGTACTATCGCGGCGTATATACAAATCCGTATCAAAAGGATCCTAACAACACGCCTAAGGCAATTAACGTTATCTTTGTGCCGCAGACGAATCATAAGAAGGATGATCTTTCGAAGTCGATTGGTGAGCACAAGACTATTACTGTTGAAGGCAAGGATGTTCCAACCGAGTCTACGTACTACAACGCTTCTGACAAGAAGAAAGATGCGTACGACGAGGCGTTGAAGGAAGCTAAGAAGGCTTTGGAGCTTGCTGGTAATACAGAAGATTCCAAGCTTAGTGAGAATCTAAAGGCGCTCATCGATAACGCGACGATTAATCTTAACAAGGCACGCGCCGAACTTGATGGTGCTAAGACCGATAAGGATAAGCTGAGTGCCTCGATTGAAGCCAATGGCAAGGCTGCTGAGGGTCAAAATCCTGCAACTGGTACGCAAGCAACAAACCAGTTTAAGAATGTAAGCGATCCTGACTTCAAGACAGCTGATGGCAAGCCTGATACCGAGAAGAATGAGGCAGCCAAAAAGGCTAAAGAAGCTTATGATAAAGCCCTTGCCAACGCTGAAAAACTAAAAGATGACGAAAATGCAACTCAAGAAGCTGTTGATAATGCAAAAGCTCAGTTAGATGCTGCTCGTGATGAGCTTAACAAATTTAGTACGCAAAAAGATAAGCTCAATGCCGCTCTTGCTGAGCACGGTCATGTGTTTACATATACTGATGACACGCTTAACACGCTTACACCCGAACAAAAATTAGCAAATGCCAACCCAACGTATAAGAATGCAACTCCTGAAGAGCGTGAAACATATGATAATGCGTTAGAGGAAGCCGTGCGCTTGGCTAAAGATCCTGCTGCTTCACAAAAAGAGGTTAATGAGGCAATTGCTAAGCTTGAGGCCGCAAAAGAGGCTCTTGACGCTAAGGCAACCAACAAAAGTCTGCTTGAAGCACAGCTTCAAACATCTCGCGATCACGATGGCGATGCAGAAAATCAAAAGAGTGTATTCTACAAGAACGGAAAGGATCCAAACTACTTTGCTGACACTAACACCAAGTTCCCACAGGGTGTAGATAAAGAAGAAGCAAAGCAATACGCGGATAAGTATGATCAAGCCCTTGCAAAAGCAAAAGAAGTCATTAATAACGAAGATGCTACACAAGAGCAGGTAAATGAAGCGCTAACTCAGCTTAAACAAGCAGAAGAAAACCTTCACAAATTGCAAAGCGACGCAAGCGATTTAGTTAAGACACTTGCCGATAACTTTACGGGGTACTTGCTGCCAGCGTACTTCAATGCATTTAATTTATCTCAAAGTAAAGATCCTGCTCTTGCAGCAAAAGCTCAACAAGCAGCAGAAGACTTTAAGAAATATAACGATGCGTATCACGCAGCAAAGCAGTTGCAAGCCAAGTTCAAAGAAGCTGATCCAGCTAAGCGTCCTTCACAACAAGAAATCAATGCTGCAAAAACTATGCTTGAACAAGCACGAGCGGTTATTGATAATTATGCAACTGACACAAGTAAACTCTCTGTTGCTATTTTAAGTGATGTGGCTATTACTGCAAGTCCTGCATATAAGAATGCAAAAGCTCTTGCAGATAAGCAAAATCCTGCACCTGAGGAACAAGCAAAGGTAGAAGAGGCTAAAAAGGCTGTTGAGGCATATCAGAAAGCTATGGAAAAGATCCATCAAGCATTTGATAACCACATGCCCAAAGATCAAAAAGACGGTCAAGAGATTCCAGCTGATAAAGCTCCTGCCGCAGATGGAGATACTTCATCTCCAACTTATCTTGATGGCATTCAAAGTCATGCTCAAGGACAGCCTCTTAATAAAGATGTGACAGACGCACTTGCAGACTTTAATAAAGCTCGTGAGGGTCTTAATGCATTTGCAACTAAGACCGACGAGCTGATTGAGTCAATTAACAAGGATTCGGATACGCATCCAAGCCCAGCGTTTAAGAACGCTGCGGAGCGCGTGTTCCAAAAAGCTGATGGCTCGGGAGCGGATGACGAGAAAAATGCGCAAGCAAAGCAAGCATATGACAAATATGGCGAAGCACTTAACAAAGCAAAAGAGATACTTGCAAAAGTTGGTGCAACGCAAGAAGAGGTAAACAAAGCTAAAAAAGACCTTGATGATGCACGTAAAGAGCTTGACAAGTACAAGACTGACACCACCAAGCTTGAAGAAAGTGTTAAAGAGCACGGTTCTACAGATGGCCCTGGAACTAAAGAAGGAACGGTTACTTCTGACGCGTATCGCAATGCGTCCGATCCTCACTTCTTAACTGCTGATGGCAAGCCTGATGAGGACAAGAACAACGCCGCTAAGAAGGCTAAGGCTGATTATGACAAGGCATTGACAAAAGCTCAAGAGCTTTTGAAGAAGCATGACAGTGCAGATACGCCACAAGACGCAAAGCCAACGCAAAAAGAAATCAACGATGCACTTGAGGCTCTCGATAAAGCACGTACCAAGCTGGACGCGTACAAGACCGTTACTACTGATCTTGAGACGGAAATTAATAAGTCTACTCCTGAGCATGCTCCTGCTGCTACTGAAGGCGATTTCGAGTATACTCCTGAGTTCAAGAATGCTACTTACAAGCAAGGTGTTAAGCCCGATGCCGATCCTGCTGTTCAGCAGGCAAAAGCTGATGTTGAAACTTATAAGAATGCTTTGAAGACTGCACGTGAGTTACTTGCCAAGAAGGATTCGGCTACACTGAGCGAACGTCCAACGCAGAAGCAAATTGACGATGCACTTGCTGCCTTGAAGCAAGCTAAGCAAGCTATTACCAACGGCTATAAGACGAATACTGATAAGCTTACCGAAGCAAAAGATTATGCAAATGGTGGCTTTAAAAAGACGCCTGAATATAAAAATGCAGACGCAATTAAGGGTGATAATGCTAACGCTAAACATGAACAGGCTGCAAAAGATGTAGATGGTACAGATGACAAACCTGGTTTAAATAAGCTTATAGAAAAGATAACCCAAAAGTTGCAGAATGCTAATAACCTTACTCAGCGTGAGGTTGATACGCTGCTTAAACAGCTTAAGAGTGCACAGAAGAAGATTGCTGACAACTACAAGACTGATGTTAAGCCGCTTGCTAACGAAGTAGGCGATAAGGATGAAGACGGGTCAGCCTGTAACTCCTCCGTTTGAAGCATCGGTTCCGTACAAGAACGCGCTTGAAAAGAAGAACGCTGGTGACGCTACCGCAACGGAAAAGCTTAAGGCTTACGCTGAAAAACTGAAAGCAGCGCAAGACTTGATTGCGCAGGTAAACAGTACCGATCCGAATGCTGATCCAGATAAAAAGCCAACGCAAGCGCAGGTTGACAAGGCTCTTGCAGCTTTGAAGAAAGCAAAGAAAGACATTGACGATGCCTTTGCAACCAATGCTAAGGATTTGAAGGATGAATCTGCGAAGTCTACTGCTGATGGTGCAACTACCGTTGGTAAAGATGACTTTGAGGCTACTACCGAGTTCAAGAACGCTGATTCTAAGAAGACTGATGATGGCAAGGAAAATGCTGACGTCACTGCTTATAAGGAAGCGTTGGGTAAAGCTAGGAATTTGCTTAACAAGTTCGATCAGAATGGTAAGCCAAATTCTGGTGAAAAGGATGTTCCAACTCAGAAGGAAGTTGACGAGGCTCTTAAGAATCTGAAGGAAATCAAGGACAAGATTACTAAGAACTACGTCACTAGCCCGCATGACTTGCAGCAAGAAGTTGATAAGTCTAAGGACGGCGATACTGATACCAGCACCGACGTGTTCGAGAATACTCCAGAGTTCAAGAATGCGACTGCTAAGGGTGATGACGCTTCCAAGAAGGATCTCCAAGATTACAACGACAAGCTCAAGGCTGCTAAGGAGAAGCTTGAGAAGTTCGACCGTGCAACTGGAAAGCCAAAGAAAGGTGCAATTGGTGTTCCAACTCAGCAGGAACTTGACAAGGCTCTAAAGGATCTTCAGGATGCCAAGCAGAAGATTACTGACGGCTACAAGACTAATAAGTCTGATTTGAACACTGAGGCTGGTAAAGATGGCGACTTTGCAAAGACGCCAGAATTCCAGAACGCTGCAGGAAGCCTAGAGGCAGACGCGTACAAGAAGGCGCTCGAGGAAGCGAACAAGGTTCTTGGCGACGAGAATGCAACTCAGGCGCAGGTTGACGAGGCTTTGAAGAAGCTTAAGCAAGCTAAGGATGACCTTACAAGCAAGCACAGGACGAATAAGAACAAGCTCTATGAAGAAACGGGCAATGACCCTGAGTTCCGCAAGTCGATTCCGTTCTTGATTGCAGATGGCAAGGATATAGCTGAGTACAACAAGGCGCTGAACGATGCAAATGCTGTGCTCGCGGATCCAAACGCTACCCAAGCTCAGGTTGATGAAGCGCTTAGAAAGTTGCAAGCTATAAAGCAGAAGATGATTGACTTCTACAACTCGCTTGGTTCGGGTAGTGATGACGATTCCGATGGCAACAACAATGGCACGGGCGCGAATAACGCGAACGCTGCAAACGCGGTTGATAAGTCAATGTTAAGTGCCGAAGTGAATGGTGCTCTTGCAGACATTGCTAATGGCAATGGCAATGGTGCGGCTGGCGCATCTAATGGCGCTAATGGCAATAAGGGCGCACTTGTAGACGCAAGCGTGATCAAGGAGTTTAACGATGCTCTAGAAAACGCTCGTCGCGTGCTCGCTGACCCGAATGCTACACAGGAGCAGGTTGAAGCTGCGACTATGCGACTTCGTGCGGCTCGTGCTGCGCTTAATGCAGCAAAGGCAAACAAGGGTAGCAACTTGCGCGGAAACATGGGAGTGCAAACTGGCGTTGATTCCGCAACGTTAAGCGCGTTCGCTGCCGTGTTTGTTGGGCTGGCGGGACTCGGAGTGTCTGCTAAGCGCCGTAAGCACGCTAGGTAGTTGGCTGCGATGCGCGCTTGCGCTTATGTCTGTTAGTAGCTAATAACTGATATAGCACAAAATGGCTTGGAGATAATCTTCAAGCCATTTTTGTTGCGCGCTTTTCTTATTTACTGTTGCGCGAGGGCTGGGTGTTTCTGCGTTCGCGCGGCTAATCCGCGCGAGCGATTTGACGGGTTTTGTACCAAATTTGGCCTAAATCACGTACAAAAAGCGGAACCAATTGACGCACTTTGTACCAAATTTGGCCTAAATAACGTACAAAAAGCGGAAAATAATACGCGCAATACCAAGTAAGGAAGGCGCGCTCGCTGCGCAAAGTTGAGTGGGGGAGTGTTAAGTTTTTGCGAAACGCGCGCAAAAATGCTTGACTTTAATAACTTGAGTGTGTTAGACTCAAGTTTTGTAAAAAGAAAAAGCGGCTAGTCACAAGGCTGGCTGCCAAGAATTTGAGTACATAGATTACAAGGTACATAGATAAAGATAGCTAGGAGATATTATGGGACGCGCAGTAGGTATTGATTTAGGAACAACGAACTCCTGCATTGCAACGCTTGAAGGCGGCAGCCCAACAGTTATTGTTAACGCAGAAGGTGCGCGTACAACACCGTCCGTGGTGGCTTTCAGCAAGTCGGGAGAAATCTTGGTTGGCGAAGTCGCTAAGCGTCAGGCTGTTACAAACGTTGACCGCACGATTAGCTCCGTAAAGCGCCACATGGGTACGGATTGGTCTGTTGAGATTGATGGCAAGAAGTGGACTCCGCAAGAGATTTCTGCTCAGGTTTTAATGAAGTTGAAGCGCGATGCAGAAGCCTACCTTGGCGAGCCTGTAACCGATGCCGTTATTACATGCCCAGCATACTTCAACGATGCTCAGCGTCAGGCAACTAAGGATGCAGGTAAGATTGCAGGCTTGAACGTGCTGCGTATTATTAACGAACCAACTGCTGCTGCATTGGCTTATGGCCTCGAAAAAGGCAAGGAAGACGAGCGTATTTTGGTGTTCGACTTGGGTGGCGGTACTTTCGATGTGTCGCTTCTTGAGATTGGTAAGGATGACGACGGCTTCTCCACAATCCAGGTACAGGCCACTAATGGAGATAACCACTTGGGTGGCGATGACTGGGATCAGAAGATTATTGACTGGCTTGTTGGCGAAGTTAAGAACAAGTACGGCGTTGATTTGAGCAAGGATAAGATTGCTTTGCAGCGCTTGAAGGAAGCTGCTGAGCAGGCAAAGAAGGAGCTTAGCTCTTCTACTTCTACCTCGATTTCTATGCAGTACTTGGCAATGACTCCAGACGGCACTCCAGTGCATTTGGATGAGACTTTGACTCGCGCTCACTTTGAGGAGATGACTTCCGACTTGCTCGGTCGCTGCCGTACGCCATTTAACAACGTGCTTTCCGACGCTGGC
>QWCU01004643.1_pt1 | contig 14575 bp, 9 predicted proteins | sample 1972601 | NCBI WGS metagenome assembly QWCU01 (sample SAMN09866700, study PRJNA288562) | Human vaginal metagenome isolate pre2_vaginal, whole genome shotgun...
ATAACTCTTACTGTTGGTTTTGCTAGCGGCTACTTTTTGAACAAGTGGTTTGCGCCGCTTCCATTGCGAATTGAGGGTTTTTTAACAGGATCTTTGCTTAATTGCACTCCTGCAGACGTGATTTTTGCGATTATTGCATTTGCTCTTGCACTAGGATTGTGGAGTTTTAATAGTGCTAATTTGATTCATTGCTCTTTTGATTCCACTAATTACAAAGCTTTAGGCGGCAGAAGCGGATTAATGCAAGGAATTGTTCTTGCGCTAATAATCATTACAGTTTCGGTAATTATTCCAGCTGTTGGAACTGTTGTTTCTGTATCTTTAATCGCAGCTCCTGCAGCAGCACTAAAGAGCAGAATGCGTTCGATTAACAAATTTGTGTTTGCGTGCGTATCGTCTTCTATTTTTATAGCGCTTTTAGGACTTGCTTTAGCTGTGATTTTAAGACTTTCTGCTGGCGGAACTATCGCGATTTGCGCTGGATGCTTCTTTTTGGTTGTAAAGCTTAGTGAAAGCATCTTTTTGAAAATACATGAGATTTATTCTGGTTTTTGCAAAAAATCATTGTTAAAAAGTCGCTCTGTTGTTCTAGAGTAACAGAGAATTGCGCGTGAAAAATGCGTGCGATTGACGTCGTTTTTTGCGCGTTTTATTTATGTTTTAATCGCGTAAGTTTATCGACGCCACACAAGTCCAGGTCTGCACATTAGTAACGCAAGACCCCGATAGAAAAGGACAATTATGGCTGAAAATACCATCTCCATCACAGTAAACAATGAGCGCAAGGAGGTGGATGCAAGCTTCACTGGCGTTGAACTTTTCGCGGAAGATAAGAATATTATTGCCGTGCGTTTAAATGGCGAGTTGCGTGATTTGTACACGCATCTTCATAACGGCGATACCGTGGAATCAGTAGCACTTGATAGTGAAGATGGCATCGCAATCATGCGTCATTCCGCTACACACGTGATGGCTCAAGCTGTTCAAGAAATTCGACCAGACGCAAAGTTGGGCGTAGGTCCTGTAATTAAAGACGGCTTCTACTACGATTTCGATGTTGATACTCCATTTACGCCAGACGATTTGAAGCAAATCGAAAAGCATATGCAGCGCATTATTAAAGAGTCTCAGAGCTTCCGCCGCCGCGTTGTAACAGAGGATGAAGCGCGCGAAGAAGAAGCAAATCAACCTTATAAGTTGGAGTTGATTGGAGATAAGGAAGCGGCTCTTGATCCTGCGGCTGCTGGCGAAATCAGCAAGCATGAGCTTAGCATGTACGACAATTTGGATCGCGAAGGCAATAAAGTTTGGAGCGATTTGTGCCGCGGACCTCATTTGCCAAATACGCGTTATATTAAGGCTTTTAAGCTTGAGCGTGTAGCTGCAGCTTACTGGCGTGGTTCGGAGCATAATCCTATGCTTCAGCGCATTTACGGAACTGCATGGCCTAGCAAGGAAGAGCTTAAGGCTTATACATCTCGCATGGAAGAGGCTGCTAAGCGCGATCATCGTAAGCTTGGTCAAGAGATGGATTTGTTCTCGTTCCCAGACGAGATTGGCCCAGGCTTGGCAGTGTTCCATCCAAAGGGTGCTGCGATTATTAACGCAATGGAAGATTATTCCCGTGAGCAGCACAGAAAGCATCATTACAGCTTTGTGCAAACTCCGCACATTACTAAGGGCGGCTTGTATGAGACTTCTGGCCACTTGCAGTGGTACAAGGATGGCATGTATCCTCCAATGAAGCTTGACGAAGAGCGCGACGAAAATGGTAACGTAACTCGCCAGGGTGCTGACTACTACTTGAAGCCAATGAATTGCCCAATGCATAACTTGATCTTTAAGTCTCGCCAGCGTTCGTACCGCGAGCTTCCTTTGCGATTGTTTGAGTTTGGTACCGTGTATCGCTACGAAAAGTCTGGCGTTGTTCATGGCTTAACTCGAGTGCGTGGCTTGACTCAAGATGATTCGCATATTTACTGCACTCGCGAGCAGATGCGCGATGAGCTAAAGAGCTTGCTTAACTTTGTGCTTGGTCTTCTTAAAGACTTCGGTTTGAACGACTTCTACTTGGAGCTTTCCACTAAGGATGAGCACAAGTTTGTTGGTTCCGACGAGATTTGGGAAGAAGCAACAAACACTTTGGCAGAAGTTGCTAAAGAGTCTGGTTTGGAACTAGTGGACGATCCAGGTGGAGCTGCATTCTACGGACCTAAGATTTCTGTGCAAGCTCGCGATGCAATCGGCCGCACTTGGCAGGTTTCTACTATTCAGCTTGACTTCAACTTGCCTGAGCGTTTTAAGTTGGAGTACATTGCAGCTGATGGTAGTCACCAGCGCCCTGTAATGATTCACCGCGCACTCTTTGGCTCTATTGAGCGCTTCTTTGCTATTTTGCTTGAGCATTATGCAGGCGCGTTCCCAGCATGGTTGGCTCCAGTTCAAGTGACTGGCGTTCCTGTTGCAGACGAGTTTGCTCCACACTTGCAAAAGTTTATTAGCGATTTGGAAGAGAATATGGTTCGTTGCGAAATGGACAGCTCCGACGATCGCTTTGGCAAGAAGATTCGTAACGCTTCTAAGTCTAAAGTGCCTTTCACTTTGATTGCTGGCGAAGAGGATGTGAACAACAATGCTGTGAGCTTCCGCTTCCGCGATGGTAGCCAATTGAACGGTATTCCTGTTGCACAAGCTAAAGAGTGGATTTTGTCCATTATTAAGCAGCGCGTTCAAGTGAATACTGCAGAAGATTTTGAGCACTACACAAAGTAGCATTCACGATGCAACTTACGTAGCATAAATCAACGTAAGTCAACATAAAACAAACCCGCACTTCTTAACGTTGTGCGGGTTTATTCTTTTTATTCTTGATTTTATTGCGAGTGACTTAGTTACTTAAGCAGCGCGCGAATTGCTTCGACTTGCTCGCTATTAACTTGACTTGCAGGCTCGCGAACAAGCGTGCTAATTGGCAATCCATTAAGATTTACAGCAGCTTTAATCGCAGAAATAAACAAGTCAGTAGTGTTGTAAACTGCCATCAAGTGGCTGATTCTTTTAGCGCATTCAATAAGATGCGCAAAGTCGCCAGCTTCATACGCTTTATGCAAAGATGCAAAAGTTTCTGGCTCTACATTAGTAAGTCCACAAATCACGCCATTTCCTCCAGCAATCCTGTTAGGAGTGTAGTACTCGTCAAAACCAGAGAAAACAACAAAATCTGGGTTTACGCGTCTAGTTGCTTCAATCATTGCGCGAGTATGGCTTATAGTATCTACCGTGTCTTTAATGCCAACAATATTCGGGTATTTTTCAGCAAGATTTGCAACTAAGCTTGGTGTTAAATCGCTGCCAGTTCGAGCAGGGAAGTTGTATAGAATAACAGGCAAGCTAGTTGCGCTCGCAATTGCGCCAAAGTAGCGTTCTGCGGTTTGTGCAGTTGGTCCAAAGTAGTATGGAGACACAGCTACAACAGCGTCTGCTCCGCAATTTTGCGCAAACTTAGTAAAGTCAAGTACTTCGTTAAGATTTGTGTTTCCAACGCCTATAAGAACTGGAACTCTGTGATTAACGTGTTCAATAGCAAACTTAGCAGCTTCCTTTTTTACGCTAAGCGGATATGCGTAGAACTCGCCAATGCTGCCAAAAATCAATATGCCATTAATCCCAGCATCAATCAGATGGTCTAAGTGCTTTGCCCATAAGTCGTAGTCAATGCTTCCGTCATCTTTGCTTACAGTTATTGATGGGCAAAAAACGCCCTTAAAAGCATGCAAGTCAAGCTTTGCGCTATTAGCAGTAGTCATAAAATTCGTCCTTTTATTTAATTATTTTGTGTATTTAATTATGGGGCATAAGACTTTAACTGGCAAAATCTTACACCCCATAAGCAATGATTACTAAAATCGACTATTCAAATCGACTATTCAAATAACTTAATTAATTACAGTTTAATACCATACGCCTTCTTTGCATTATTCATAAAGAAATCTTCGTCGTCGCCGAAAAGCTCAACCATTAAGTCAAGATGCTGCTTAAGTGAAGAATTCAACTTAACAACTGGCCAATTAGAGCTAAAGAGTAGGCGATCAGGGCTAAATGTGTCTTTTACAAACTTAACAATATCTGGATTTACTGGATTATCTCCAGAAATCTTAATATAGCTGTGTGGAAGCTTTGCAAACGCACGCAAAGCAGCGCAGGAATCCTCGTCTAATTCTGGAACATTGCCCAAATGGTTTAGAACAACAGTCACTTCTGGAACTTGCTCAAAAGCTTTAGCCATATCGCCAAGCTCTTCGCCACGATTGCAAAGCTCAAAAGGCATGCCCTTCTTTGCCATTGCCTTAAGGCCGCCAATAAACGAAGGCTCTAGGCAGCGGCCGCGTGGCTCGCTTGGAATGTGAAGTGGCTCGCGAATGCCAGTTGCGTGAATTGGTACGCGCATAAATGGATCCAACGTAACTCTAAGCATTTTAGCTAGAATCTTAGGATTAGGATTTTCTCCAATAAGCTTATCTTCTAGCTCGTGGTCTGCAGCATCAACCTCAACGTATACGCCGCCGAGGAAGTCAACACCCAAGTCTGCATACTCTTTTTCGAGCTGCTCTAACGTAAAGGTGTGGTTTAACTTGTCTAAGCCATCAAGCCAAGGCAAGACTTGCTTTGTTGGATCCCAAATATGAAAATGGGAATCTAAAATACGAAGTTGAGACATAATAAATTTTCCTTTCTAAAGTCTTTCTAAAGACTTTCAAATAAAGACTTTGTAGTTATTCGCGAATTACTTAGCTTCTACAAGACCAATCTTGGAACCCCACAATGCGTACCAAGCTACATACAAGAATCCTGGAACGGTGAGCAGCACTGCAACCTCAATGCCAGCAAAATCTTGTACAAATCCAAGGAATAGTGGGATTATAGCTGCGCCAACAACGCTCATAATCAAAGCGGAAGAGCCAGTCTTTGCAGCAGAGCCATGAATTCCCTTTAAGGTAAGTGAGAACACGGTTGGGAATCCAATAGACACAAACAGGTAGGAGATAATGTAGGCCACTACAGAAATCTTGCCGAGTCCAAGGAATGCTACAAACATAAGCACTGCGCTCAAAACCATGTAGATTCCAAGAATCTTATCGCTATCAAACTTTGCCATAAGAGGTGTTGTAATAAAACGACCAAGAGTAAACATTAAGGAAACGATTGCAAGCATAGACGCCGCAATACCAGTTGTTACTCCAGCGCCCCAATGCTTAAGAGCAAACGATGAGAACATTGCCATTCCAACAACCTGAAGGCCTACAAATACAAATTCTGCAATAACGCCAAGTGTAAAGTATGGCTTCTTAACAAGATGCAAGAATGAAGAATCGCCCTTATTTCCTTGATCTGCCTCAACATCTCCTGGAGGTGTAGGAAGCTTAAAGCAGAAGAAGATTGCAATAACCGCAATAAGAACAATGCCAATAACAATGTAAATCATGCGAGTATCGCTAAGGAACTTCGACTTAGCAAATTCAAATCCTGGTTCGCCTTGCTTAACGGTTTTACCAATAATGTTGCCAAGAATAAGCGGGCCAACAATGCTGCCAACGCCGTTAAAGCTTTGTGCCATGTTGATTCTAAAGGATTCGCCCTTTTCGTCGCCAAGCTTTGTAATGTATGGGTTGCAGTTTGTTTCCAAAGTTGCAGCACCAAGAGCAATAATAAACATTGCTATAAGGAACATAACATAGCTTGCTGTAGCGGTTGCAGGAATTACAGCAAATGCGCCGATTGCAAAGAGTGCAAGACCGCTAATTACGCCGCCCTTGTACCCAAAGCGCTTTGCGATTAAACCTGCAGGAATAGCCATTACAAAGTATGCACCAAAGTATGCAACCTGAAGCAGCGCTGCTTCTGTGTTGTTTAGATTTAAGTAATGTCCAAATGGGGAATTAAGAGCATTGACCAAATTCATGGTCAAACCCCATACGAAGAACAAAGATGTTACCAATACAATGGCAATTATAGTTTTTGAGCTACTTTTGTTATTGTTAACAACCACGTTGTCGTTTTCTTTTGTAGTCATCGTCACTCCCGTGTGAGAATAATTCGAAGAGTTTAAGATTTTAAGTTCTTAAATGATTTTGTGCAATGGTGCGCAAGCACACATTTTGCATTGCGCACCATCGACTAGTTAAATTGCACCGAATCTTAAATTTGCATTTGTGATTTAAGACAAAGCGCGATCAAGATGCACGTAGCCGCCATCAACGAATACCCACTGACCAGTGGTGTGCGAAGAGCGATCCGAAAGCAGGAATGCGGCTTCGTTTCCAATCTCTTCCGTGGTAGTCATGCGGTTCTCCAGAGGAATCTTGTCGGTAATAACCTTCAAACGAGCCTGCTGAGCTGCTTCGTCGCCAAAGGTCTTAATCCAATCGGCATACAGTGGGGTCCAGCATTCGGAGACAACAATCGCGTTTACGCGCACGCGGTCATGAATAAGTGCTGCAGCCCATTCGCGAGTCAAGCCCAAGATTCCACCCTTTGCAGCAGCGTAGGCACTGGTCTTGCCCTGGCCGGTTAGAGCAGTCTTAGAAGAAATATTCACAACAGCGCCGTGGCTTTCCTTTAAGTACTTTACAGCAGCGTGAACAGTCTCGTAGTAGTGGGTAAGGTTTCCGTGAATCGACTTTTCAAAGTCGCGCCAAGAAGTGGATTCCAAATCCTTGTTGTCGTTAACGCCAGCGTTGTTTACAATGCCGTCAATATGACCATACTTCTTGTATGTTTCTTCAATAATTGGAGCGATTTCGTCCGTGTCGTTTAAGTCGAGAAGATAAACATCGTAGTTCTTTGTATATTGCTCAATATCCTTGCGGAATGTCTCTTCTGCAGGGTCTGCGCGGTTAATAACTACTGGAATTGCGCCCTCTTGTGCAAGCTGAAGCGTAATGCCCTTACCAATGCCCTTGAATCCACCTGTTACGATGAAAACTTTGCCTTCCAAATGCAAATCCATAATGAACTCCTTTGTTAAATGATGTGGTTTGCTTTTTGAATCTTAAATTATGAATCTTGATTGTTTAAAGTGGCTAGCAATTTAAAATAAACAGCTTAATGTAAACTGCTAGCCACAATTGCATAACTATCCGCGATAAAGGTACTTTTCAGCCGTTTCCAGCGTCATTTCAGTGCCATTACCTGGGGCAGTTGGTGCAACATAATTACCATTCTTGATTTGTGTTGGATGCACAAAGTGCTCGTGCTGATTGTCTACGTATTCAATCATGCGGCCTTCCTTTGTGCCAGAAACTGCAACGTAATCAAACATTGCAAAGTGGCACACAGCTTCGCACAATCCAACGCCACCTGCGTGTGGGCAAACTGGCTTGTTAAACTTACGCGCAAGCAAGTATTCGAGAACAACTTCTTGTGGACCTGCAACTCGAGTTGCGTCGATTTGCATGATTCCAAACGCGTTTGCTTGCAAGTATTGCTTGAACATGATTCTGCTTTGCATTTGCTCGCCAGTTGCAACTGGTATTGGGTTGATTGCGCGGGCGATTGTTGCGTGTCCAATAACGTCGTCTGGGCTTGTTGGCTCTTCTACCCAAGCTAAGTCGAAGTCGTGGAAGCGATTAATCCAAGTGATTGCTGTTGGAACATCCCATACTTGGTTTGCATCTACTGCAAGACGAACGTCTGGGCCGATTGCTTCGCGAGCAAGTGCGAGTCTTCTCAAATCGTCGTCTACATTTTGACCAACCTTAAGCTTAATTTGCTTAAAGCCTTTAACTTGCGATTCTTCCTTAGCGATTGCAACCATTTTCTCGTCGCTGTAACCGAGCCAGCCTGCAGCAGTGGAGTAGCCTGGGTATCCGTTTACAAGCAAATCAGCAATGCGCTCTTCCTTGCCTTTTTGACCATCTTGCAAGAATTCGATTGCTTCTTCTGGCCTTAAAGCGTCTGTCATATAGCGGAAGTCGAGCGTAGAGACTAATTCCTTTGGATCCATCTCGGCAAGCAAGCGCCACAATGGCTTTCCAGCTCGCTTTGCTTTAATATCCCACAATGCGCTCAAAATAGCGCCAATTGCCATGTGTTCTACGCCTTTTTCTGGGCCTAGCCAGCGAAGTTGTGAGTCGTGAACAAAAAGATCCCATGCAAGACGCATGTTGTCTAGTAATTCTTCTACGTTTCTGCCAATAAGCACTTGAGACATGGAGTCGNNGTTTGCGACGTAGGGAATCTAAAATCATAGGTTTTTACTGATGTAATTGTACTCATAACGATTTGTGCTCCTTTGCTTTAAGATCGTTGTGACCTACATTTGTAATTTTATATCAAAATAATGGAAAAATGTTGTAGTATGAGTAGAAATTTTCGTAAAGCGATTTTTGCGAATATTTCGACGATGTACGCAATGTGATAAATGTCATATTTTTGATTTTTTGATTATTGAAAAATTGAGCTTTTTAGTAAGTAAAATCGCGCATTTAGTCCGCGTTTTGCTTGCGACTAATGGCAAATAATTTTATTATTCGGCGTGTCGTAAGAAATTTTCGCATTTTTTGCGCGTTAAATGCGAAATAGTGTATTATGGAACCTGTAATAACCTTGATAAATCAAGCAATAATTCTATTTTTCAGTTTTTCTGGCAGCTTGTATTATTGCGGATAATCTTAAGTATGTATGCGAATTTTTCTTTAAGATTATGATTTAGATAGAAAATGATTTAGATGGAAAATGCGTTAAGCAAAAACGCGCAGAAGCTAGAAAGGGAGAAAATGGCCATAAATAGCAAACAAAGTGGTTTAGAAGAATCTGAATCGTCGAAGCCTAAGATTACAGAACTTGCTAAAGAAGCTGGTGTTTCTCCGTCTACAATATCGAAGGTAATAAACGGTAGGTCGGGAGTATCGGAAGAAACTAGAAGGCGCGTAGAAAAAGTTCTAGCTAAAAGTGGGCGCGATTATTCTCTTGTTAGCACTAAAATTTCTCCAACAGTTGAGCTACTCGTAGATTACGTTGCAAATAATGGCACGATTGAGATGATTACTTACGCGTCTCACTGGGCGCAAAAAGAAGGATTAGCGCTTACGGTTGCTCAAACTAACAATGGCAAAAAGCGCGAGGAATGCTTGCGTGGAATAGTAGATAGAAACCCTTTGGGTGTTATATCGCAAATGTCTGATCTAGAAGAAAAAGATAAAGAATTTTTGCGTATGCGCAATATTCCGCTTGTGATTATTGACCCAGTTTCTATAGGCAGCGGCAACGATCACACGATTTCTATTGATAATTGGACAGGTTCCTACGAGCTTACTCGGCATTTGATTAGTTTGGGCCATAAGCGAATTGGCGTTATTACAGGTCCGTTAAACGTTCAATCTGGTGTTGCTCGTTTTGCTGGATACAGTGCTGCTATGGAACAAGCTGGTTTGAGTGTTGATAAAGACTTAGTAAAAGAGGGCGATTATCTTCCAGAGCTTGGTTACAAAATGGCTTGTGACCTCTTGGATTTGCCTAAAGCCAAGCGTCCAACTGCGATTTTTGCTTGCAACGATATTACTGCTGTAAATGTGTATCGCGCAGCTCGCGAGCGCGGAATTAAGTTAGGAACAGAGCTTTCGGTTGCAGGCTTTGATGACGTTTATCCAGCGCAATATTTAATGCCTTCTTTAACAACCGTTAATCAGCCTTTTGATATTATGGCAAAAAATGCTGTTAGTATGATTCTTGCAATTCGAGAAGGCAAGGAGATTGAAAGTCAACTAGTTCTTCCTGCTCATGTTGTTATTCGAGACAGCACTCAGCCAGTTGTTGATTAATATAAGGCTTGTAGATATAGGCTTTATGACTTATTGCATACAAAATGTGGACGCAACTTAAATCAAGAGTTAACACAAGAGTTAAATCAAGATAAATTGCGTCCACAAATTGTTTGTTCTAAATGTGCGTATTTATTTATTGTTTGCTTATTTTTAGAAGACTACGCAAAGAGCTACATCAAGCTTGTGTAAATCTTGCGAATATCTTCCAAAGTTGCCTTGCGTGGGTTTCCTGGAGTGCAAACATCTGCCAAAGCGTCGTGGCTTAAGCCTTCAATATCTGCCTCACTAGCTCCAACTTCGCTAATCTTAGTAGGATTTCCAAGCTTAACCGTTAAGTCGTGAACTGCCTTTACAGCAGCATTACGCACGGTTTCGAGGTCATCGGTGTATGCGTTTGGAACGTCGAATGCTGCAGCAATATCGCGATACTTTTCGCCAGTGTAATCCTTGTTATATTCCATAACAGGAGCGAGCAAAATTCCGTTTGCAACGCCATGAGCAACGCCAAGGCGACCACCGAGTGGGTGAGCCATGCCGTGAACCAAGCCCAAACCAACGTTGGAGTATGCCATGCCAGTTATATAGCTTGCGTAAGCCATTTGTTCGCCTGCTGGAACGTCTCCGTCTGCGCTCTTTGCAAGGTTTTGTGCAATCATGCGAATTGTTTGCAAAGACAAGCAATCCGAAAGGCTCCATGCGCCTGGAGTAATGAAACCTTCGATTGCGTGGGTGAGTGCGTCCAAACCAGTTGCAACTTTAAGCGAGCGTGGCATGGAATCGGTGAGATCTGGGTCTACGAATGCAACGATTGGAATATCGTGAGGGTCTACTGCAACGAACTTGCGGAGCTTTGCGGTATCGGTAACAACATAGTTGATTGTTGTTTCGGATGCGGTTCCTGCTGTTGTTGGCACGCCAAAGATTGGCACAGAAGGATTCTTTGTATCTGCAACGCCTTCTAGAGAAAGAACATCGCTAAACTCTGGGTTAGCTACAATAATTCCAATGCCTTTGCATGTATCTTGCGGAGAGCCGCCGCCGAGTCCAATAAGGAAGTCTGCGCCAGATGCCTTGAACTTTTCTACACCGTCTTGAATGCATTCAACAGGTGGATTTGGCTTTACGTTGTCGAATACTTCGTATGGAAGACCAGCGGATTCTAGAACGTCGGTAACTCTTTTAACGGTTCCAGTCTTTACAAGAACAGGATCTGTTACAACAAATGCTTTTTTGAATCCATGTGCTTTAGCAACGTTTGGAATCTCTTTGATTGCTCCACGACCAAAGTAAGCAGTCTGATTAAAAATCATTCTATAGACCATGCGAAAATCTCCTTTGAGTTTCTTGTTGGCTTATGCCAAATTTTTGGTAGTCGATTAATATTTTACAATATTGCATGACATTTGGCGAGTGTGTTAAATAAGCGTTTTGTTACTAAAATTAACAAATAAACAATTAAAATGAACATAAACTAACTAATTTTATGCATTTTTATTTATTTTAGATATAAATAAGCACATTTATAAAAATTCGAGCAAAAATTGACTTATTTTGTATTTGACTAATCGCGTGAAATGCAAATTTGAGCTTGTAGCTAGCATTAACAATCTTATGCAAACTTCTCATACTAAAGTATGACGATTTTATATAAGAGCATTTTGTATCAAAATTTAATATCAAAATCCTTATTATTCCAATGAAAATATCAGCCTTACGCACTATAGAGAATGCATTTTTAATCAAGTAAATTGTAATTGTAAGGTAATCACAGAAGTATGTGAGGTGCAAAATGAGTGTTGAAAATAGTCAAGATACGCGTTTTACGCAAATGAATTATTCAGCTCAAGAAGGTTTGATTGGCGAGACTGCGGTTGCAGCTTTGCATGTTGTTAAAGATTTTGGCAAGGGTGCAGGCATTGTTCACGCTTTGCGAGATGTTAGCGTTAGTTTTGAGCGCGGCAAGTTTACGGCGATTATGGGCCCTTCTGGTTCTGGAAAGTCAACTTTAATGCATTCTTTGGCTGGTCTTGACAGCGTTAATTCTGGAAAAGTTTTGGTAGATGGCCTAGATATTACAGGTATGAGCGATAATCAGCTTACGCTTATGCGCCGCGAAATGGTTGGGTTTATTTTCCAAAGTTTTAATCTTCTTCCAATGTTTAGCGCTGAGCAAAATATTCTTATGCCTCTTACTTTGGCAGGCAAAAAGCCAGATAAGCAATGGTTTAATACTTTGATTAATACTCTTGGCTTGCAAGATCGCTTAAAGCATAGGCCTGCTGAGCTTTCTGGTGGTCAGCGCCAACGCGTTGCAATTGCTCGAGCTTTAATCTCTAAGCCTTCCGTAGTTTTTGCAGACGAGCCTACTGGCAATCTCGATTCTGCTTCCAGCTTGGAAGTTTTGCATTTTTTGAAGAAGTCTGTAACGGAACTTGGTCAAACTGTGATTATGGTTACTCACGACGCTGTTGCAGCCTCTTACGCGGATCGAGCAATCGTGTTTGCAGATGGTCAAATCGTTGAAGACGTGCAAAATCCTACTGCAGAAGGAATGAGCAAGATGCTTATGGAACGTAGCGAGGCTGGCGTTAATAATCAGCCTGCTCAATTGCAATAAAAGGTGGTGAACTTAGAATGTGGAAAATCGCACTAAAACTTATGCGTAAAAGCGTGCGCATGCTAATCGCCTCTGGAATTGCAATTCTTATAGGCAGCATGTTTATGAGCGCTACTTTGCTTTTTGCAAACAGCGTTGATGACTTGATGGTTCGAAACGCAACAAATGAATTCGGTAGCGCAAATTATGCAATCTCATTTAGAAATCCTAACAGTTCTCCGAGTAGTGAAATTCATTATAAAGATCTTCATTTAGACGAAATATCGAAGATGCCTGGTGTTAACGGTATTCGTAGTGACGATGCTACTGCGCTTGTAAGAGTAGAAAAAGGTGATAAATCAGTTACGAGTATTGCTTGGTCTAATGGTTTGTATGGAAATCTTCCTGTGTATAAATCAACAGAAGGTAGAGATCCGCAAGAAATAGGCGAAATCACGCTTATTAAAAGTATTGCTAAATCAATACATGCAAATATTGGCGATACTATAACTTTGGTTAAAGTAGATGACACTGGCGGAGATAAAGAAAAATCGTACGATGTTCGTGTGGTTGGTCTTGTTGACGATGGAGAACATTCTCAAATACCATTTTCAAATCGCGGCACGTATCTTGGTGGCATAACGAACGATTTTTGTGCAAAACTCGAAAATATTGAGAATTTTGACAATCAAGTTGTGCAAAGCAAAGTGTACATGAGTATTGATGAATCTAAAATAAACGATTTATCTCCTAAGATTAACGCTTTGCTTCCTTCGAGATTCTCTCTTATGTCTAGGCACGAAGTTGGTGTGAGATCTGTTCGAAATGTGTCTAACGGCACTAATTTTGTGACTATGTTTTTGCTATCTTTTGGTATTCTAGCGTTGCTTATTTCTTCGCTTGTTATAGCAAACACATTCCAAGTGCTGGTTGCTCAACGCAGACGAACTCTTGCGCTTTTGCGCGTAATTGGCGCACAATCTCACCAGCTTTATGCTGCAGTTTTGCTTGAAGCTGCAATACTTGGAGTTATTTCTGCGGCTGTTGGCGTGCTTTGCGCAATAGGATTTATGGGCGCAATTAGTAACGTGAATATTAATTCTGGACCGTTATCTAAGATTCCTTTGATTGTTTCGCTTCCAGCGGTTGTGTGGCCAATAGCAATTGGCACGATTGTAACAGTTCTTGCATCTATGAGTGCTGCTCGATCTGCTACAAAAGTAACGCCTATGGAAGCGCTACGACCAATGGATTTGATTAAAGATAAGCGTGCAAGCATTATTCGCGCTGTTTTTGGTGTTGTGTTTATTGTTGTAGGCATTTTAGCTACGGCTTTAAGTGCTACTTCTTTAGCAAGCATGATTGCGAGGAGGTCTCCTACTGCTGGTTCTGATTCTTGGATGACTTTGCTTGGAGCAATGTTTGGTTGCGCGCTTGTTTTTATTGGTATTGTTATGACATCCATATTCTGGATGCCGTTTGCTATGAAGGCAACTGGCGCAATCATGGCACTTTGTGGTCCTGCATCTAAAGTTGCTAACGCAAACGTGCAAAGAAACCCTAGAAGAGTTGCGGCAACTGGAACGGCTTTGCTTATTGGCGTAACGCTTGTTTCAACGGTAGTAACTGGCGCAATATGTGGTAAAGCAACTCTTAAAGGTGTTGTTGATGACCATTACAGTGTTGACATTATTATTCAAGGCAAGAATGTTGATGAATCTTTAGCTGCTGATATTTCAAAGATTAGTGGAATAAAGCATACTGAGTTGCTTCCTGCAGTTCCTATGACTTTTAAGAATGCTAAGGGCAAAACTGAGTATGCTATGGCAGCTGGAGTTGATAATATAGATCAACTTAAAAATGTAATGCACACAAACCTTGATGGCGTTAACATAAACAAAGATTCTATACTTTTGCCTAAGTTTAATAATGAAGGTGGAGAGCCTTTTGAGCTTAAAAAAGGAAACCTTAATCTGCAAGCTTACGTAGAAAAGTACAGTTCTGGTGAAACAGACAGTGATAATATTACGCCATTTACCGGAATGAATACAGACACTACTAATAACGATAAGAGCATTACTGTAAAGCAAGTTCAGTTTAAGAAGTATAGAAATGTTAATATATATTCAAGGAATACTGCTTTTGTTAGCAAATCTTA
>QWCU01000066.1_pt1 | contig 14522 bp, 7 predicted proteins | sample 1972601 | NCBI WGS metagenome assembly QWCU01 (sample SAMN09866700, study PRJNA288562) | Human vaginal metagenome isolate pre2_vaginal, whole genome shotgun...
GACCATTCAACTCCATCTATGTAGCCACCACCACTGGACAAGACCTTGAGATACTTCTTGATAAAGTCTTTTGTTTCCTGTCTGTCAAACACGTCTTGCGTACACGCAAAAGAGGTTTTTTTATCGTAGGTATGAAATTCCGTCAATTCCGGATAGGTAATACGACAATTCGCAGATAAACCGCCAAGTTCCAAATTGGATATCATCTTAAATTTGGACAAATCTACCTGCTCTATACTCTTCATATTCGCAAATGTTATCATATAAGAACGCAACCCGCTTTTTTCCGGTAAAGCTATCTTTTTCAAATCCGGGCATTCTACAAAAACAAGTGAGGAACCACCGGGACCATCCTGTTCCTGTTCTATTGCTCTCTGACCAAACAGGGTACTATGGCTTAAATCTATTTCGCTAATACCGCTAACCTTTACCCATAGGAAACCTGTCATGTTTGTAGCATCCTCAAGATTGATGCCTTCAGAGGCATCCACGTTTGTCAATGACAAGGTCATGAGACCGCTACAGGGTCTTAGGTACGGGAGTTTCGCTTTGTTTGTCAGGTTTACAGTAAGAAGTTTGCCGTCCCAATAAGGATTGTTCACAATATATTGTACCCCTTCCAATGTTGTAGCAGTGGCAACTCCATACCACTTATTAAATACACAGGCATTCGACCTTTCTTTGTTGCTTAACCGCTTGCTGATGTCAATATGAATACCGTCTTCATCAAAGATGCTGGAAAAGTATTTTTTGAAATTAGCCCTTATATTCTCATCAGGTATTTCGCGAATGGTATTGTATTTCTGCAAGTCGCCTTTTGCTGTTTCCATCTTCACGTCTATACTGCCAGACTCAATCTCTGCCTTCTTCTCTCGATAGAAACGCACAAGGTCTTTGATATTAAACTTTGCCGTCTGTGGCAAGTACAATTTCGTGATTTTGTGCAGCTGTGTTACGGTTTCATCACCATTCTCTTCCGTCTTTACATTCACCAGTCCTTCAAAGTCATAAATGTCATTGCCTGTCAAATCCACACCAGTAATTTGTGCTGGCAGCTGGGCGAAGTCAAAAACAGGTCCATACCCGTTATTGGAGAGTTTCACCTCCTTCAGGTTTGGAAGAATATCAAGACCACTGAGATCCTTCAGGTTTGTACCGCTAAGGTCAAGCGATGTGGTATTGTTTGCCAAATCGTTGAGTTCCAACTTCCCGTCTTTGTCGAACTGATAACCTTTCGATTTCAACACAGTCATCAATTCTGTATTTTTAAGGGAGTTTGTGCTGTAATGAACTGTATTATCATCACTGCTACATGAGGCAAGTCCCATCACAAGGGATACCAATACTGGTAATGTTAATTTTTTTACTATTTTCATTTTCGATAATAAATTAATTGTTTTGAGTTGCAAAGGTAGGAGTCTTGTTTGGATTTCACAATACCTATTTATTAGGATTTTATTTTTGTTTTTGCAATCCTCATTTATTAGGATTTTGCTGTTTGTGAGAATTTTTATCTGTTTTACTTTTGGTAAGGCTAAAACTGTATCACAGCGATACGAGGGCATAACTATGTATCTGTGGCCGGAAACTCTCGTGATACCCGTAACCTGAAACGAAACGGTTGAGGTTCCTTCGCCTATTCAGAATGTCGTCTATGTCCATCTTTCCGTTGTTCCACTTTGCGCCGAACTTGGGATTGTATTCCGTAGCCTTGACAGTATAGTCCACTGTTTCCGAATTGTGTTGCCGACTGATGTTCCTCCGTTGCCATTCTACATCGACACCGCCGTTTATCTTCCATTGCTTACCCTTATAATCCATTCGCAGGGTGAGTGGGGTTATGATTCTGCTTGACTTCTGACAAAGAATCTATGCTCATGGTCTGCGTCTCTACTGACAAGAGAGTACTGACCATGAGAAGAAACATCATAATAACCTATTTCATTCTATCACACCATTGATAAACATATCGGGCAATAGCTTGGTAGCGGGGTGGTTAATGATACGGGCATGCACCGTGACCGACTTGGAATCGTTGTCGAAGGCGGAGTTGATGTCGTAGACCTTAGCACGGAAGGTCACCTCGGGAGCATTGGTGAGCGTCAGCTTCACCATCTGACCGATGCGCACCTTGGGCAAATCTTTCTCAAACACTTTCAGGTCGCAATGCAGGTTTACGTTGTTGACCACCGTCATGAGCGAAGTGGAGATGTCCACGAAGCTGCCCATACAGATTTTTACCTTTCCAACAATACCACTGATGGGCGATTTGACAGGAATGAGAGTGGTGAGCTTGCCTGCTGATATTGACGACGGATTCATGCCGAGCTGACTCAACTGACGTCCAATACCTACTACTTGCGCATTAGCAATAGCATAGGTCGACTCAGCCTGCTGCAAAGTTTTCAGCACACCTGCATCTTGTTTCATCAGTGTGTGCTGTCGGGCAAGTTCTGTTTTGGCTGCAGAAAGCTCATTTACAGCCGTGAGATACTGTCGTTGCAGTTCGACTATCTGTGTATTTTCTATATAAGCCACCACTTGACCGCGGCGCACTCTAATACCTTCTCTAGTTGTGATGCGCCGCACCACCCCACTTGCAATGGGAGAAACCTCTGCTTTGTTTTGTGGATCGAGTGCCAATGTTCCTGTCACACGCACAACATTAACAGTTTTACTCAAGTCGGGTGCTGGATCAGCATCAGCTTCCTCTTCACCTTCTTCTGTTTCCACTTTCTCGGAAGCAGCATTCTCTTCCTTGTTACTTTTCTTATCGTTACCACAGCTTATCACCATAACCATGGCAAGCAGTATCAGTAGATAAAATCCTATTTTTCTCATTTTCCTTGAAGATAATTCAGTTCAACAATAGCTTTATTATATTGGCGAGTAGCATCAGCAAAGTCTTTCCAAACCTCCAATGCACTCTGTAGGTTTTGCATTAACTCCACATAACCAATCTGTCCATATTCATAACTCACCTTAGAGATTCGTTCCATCTCGCGAGCTTGGGGCACTCCTATTTTTTGATAATAGTTGTAGGCTTTGTGTGCCGACACATAGTTGTTATAGGCTGCATCGTAGGTTTTGCGGAGCACGTACTCCTGATTGCGCACGTTGAGTTGTGCCATCTCCACTTCCTTGCGAGCCGCCTTCACCCGCGCCTTTTGTGCACCGAATGCTAAGGGTATGTTCACTCCCACGGAGAAGCCCATGAAGTTGCCACCGCCATACGCACTGCGGTCAATGTTGTAGGGATTGAATCCCTTGATGACGGTCTGCACGCTGGCTCCCACAGAAAATGTGGGCAGTCCGTTGCGTTTCTCCAATTTCAGTTGTCGGTTGGCAACTTCTTCTTGACTCTTCGCTAAGGTGAGGAGGGGAACGTCTGCAATGGAATGGTCGGCAAATATGAGTTCATTAGTCGCTGTGGCAAGAGGTATCACCAGCGTATCGGTATTGAGCCACTTCATCAACTGTAATTGGGCAGTGAGAAAGTCGCGCTGCGCAATGTCACTTTTGATGTCGTTCTCCTGTTTCAGTCGGATTGCATTCATCTGTTCTAATCGTCCAGTCTCTCCTGATCCGAGTTTAGCCTCTGCCACACGGTTGAAATTTTTATAGATACTGTCTTGACGGGCATAAATGTGTAACACGTCCTGTGCGTAGAGCAAGTCGTAGAAAGCCAAGCTCACCTCTCGTCGCAGCTCATTCTCGCTCACCGCCAATCGACTTTGGGCAGCGCTGGTTTCGGACTTGAGCAATGAGCGTCTGGCAGAATAAACACTGGGTAGAGCAAACGACTGACTCACCGTAATGGCATTGTCGGGACTTCCGCCACTGGTGGGATCCTGAGAGAGCGACACGGATGTGGCATCCAGATGAAAAGCAGTACCTTGAAGGATACGGGTCTTATCCACCTCCATACGTGAGCGCTGCAATGTTAGGCTACGCTCGGCAGCCATTGCCAACACCTCTTGCAACGTCATCTGTCGGCTTTGTGCCGATACTAAGATGGGAAGAAAGAGGAATAGGCTGAAAATGATATATTGTTTCTTCATATCTATTTTGTCTTTGTTGTCTTTGAAAAGATTTTGTACATAGAGGGCAACACCACAAGCGTGAGAATGGTGGCAATGAGCAGACCACCGATGACCACCGTGGCAAGAGGTCGTTGCACCTCAGCACCGTCGCCTGTCGAGATGGCCATAGGCAGGAAGCCGAGCGAAGCCACGAGTGCTGTCATCAGCACGGGGCGCAGGCGTTCCATACAGCCGTTGATGATACAACGGTTGATGTCGGTGATACCCTTACGCTTGAGCTCGTCGAACTGGTTGATGAGCACAATACCGTTAAGCACCACAACGCCGAACAGGGCTATAAAGCCAACACCGGCAGAGATGCTGAAAGGTATGCCGCGCAACCATAGGGCGAGGATACCACCGATGGCTGCAAGCGGAATTTCGGTGAATACAATCAATATCTCACGCATGCTGCGCAGTGTGAAGAATAGGAGGAAGAGAATGATGATTAATGCAGCTGGTACAGCAACCAAAAGACGTGCCTTTGCCTCCTTGAGATTCTTAAACTGTCCGCCGTAGGTGTAATGATAGCCTGTTGGCAACTGCAATTCAGTGTCCAACTTTTTCTCTATATCGGCAATGGTTGTCTCCACATCCCTGCCTCGCACGTTGAACCCCACGTAGATGCGTCGCTGCCCCTCGTCGTGGGTAATCTGCGATGGTGTACTTACATATTTTATCTCTGCCACTTGCGACAAAGGTACGGTTCCCCCGCTTGGCACGGTGAGCAGTAGGTTCTGTAAGGTTTCAATCTTATTGCGCATCTTCTCGTCCAAGCGCAACACGATGTCGAACTTCTTGTCTTCCTCGAAAATACTGCCTGCCGTTGTTCCAGCGAAAGCTGATTCCAGCGTGCTATTCGCTTCCTTGATGGATATTCCGTAAGCCGATAGGCGACTACGATCGTAAATGACTTGCAACTGTGGCAGTCCCGACACACGCTCCACGATAGGCGTCCCGACACCCTCCACATTTTCTATTTTCTCTGCCACACACTTAGCAATGTTTGCCAGCGAGTCGATGTTGTTGCCATAGATATTGATGGCAACATCTTGCTTTACACCCGTAATGAGTTCGTTGGTACGCATCTGTATGGGTTGCGACATTTCCACACGCAATCCCCCTACCTCACTCATTGCCTCCTCCATCTTTTCAGAAAGTTCTGCCTGCGTTTTAGCACTCGTCCATTCACTCTTGGGCTTGAGTTGTATCATCATGTCGCCACGCTCCATAGGCATGGGGTCGGTGGGAATTTCCGAACTACCGATGCGCGTCACCACCTGTTTCACCTCAGGGAAACGCTTCTTCAGTATTTTCTCTGCCTCTGTGGTTTTGGCTATCATCCTCGACAGACTCGTGCCCTGCTTCATGCTTACTTCGGCGCAGAGGTCGCCTTCTTCTAAATTGGGAATAAACTCGCCGCCCATGCGCGAGAAGATAAATAAGGCTACGGCGAGTAGGGCAATACCTGTTGCCACGATGACTTTGCTGTGCTTAAGACTGACGCGTAGTAATGGTAAATAAACCTCACTGATACGATGCATCATACGGTTAGAGAAATTCTTTCCATGCTCCGTTTTTCGTGATAGAAACAATGCACTGGCAGCAGGAACATACGTGAGCGAGAGAATAAACGCTCCGAGAACAGCAAAGAATACTGTCATTGCCATCGGTCTGAACATTTTTCCTTCGATGCCTACCAATGTGAAGAGGGGCACGTAGACTGTCATGATGATAATTTCGCCAAATGCAGCACTCTTACGTATCTTGTTGGCACCCATACTTACCACATAATCCATATCGTCCTGCGAAAGTACACTTTTATTGATACTCTTGCCATGAGAGACTATATAGGTGGTGATACACTCCACGATAATGACTGCACCATCGACAATAATTCCAAAGTCGAGCGCACCAAGACTCATCAAGTTGCCTCCCACACCGAAAGCCTTCATCATACCGAAAGCAAAGAGCATAGCAAGCGGAATGACCGATGCTGCCACTAATCCTGCTCGGATATTGCCCAAAAATAGCATGAGTACAAACATCACGATGAGTAAACCCAGTACCAAGTTCTCGGTGATAGTGAACGTCACGCGGTCTACCAACTGCGTGCGGTCTATGAACGGGTCAATGACCAAGCCTTTGGGCAAGCTCTTCTGCACTTGATCCATGCGTTCCTTTACGTTTTTGATGACTTGTCGGAAGTTCTCTCCCTTGAGCATCAATGTGATACCACTCACCACTTCGCCTTCACCATTGCGTGTTACAGCTCCATAACGCATGGCCGAACCATATCGCACTTCTGCTACATCACTCACAAGCACAGGAACACTATTGACAGTCTTTACGGGAATTTGCCGAATATCATCCAACGTGCGCGCCAGTCCGATACCACGGATAAAATACTGACTGTTACCTTGTTCTATATAACTGCCACCCGTATTCTCATTATTACCTTCTATGGCTTTATAAAGATCGACCACCGTGAGACCGAACGAGGCAAGACGGTCGGGATTAATGGCTACTTCGTATTGCTTTACATAGCCGCCCCATCCGTTCACCTCGGCCACACCTTCGGTACCTGCAAACTGCTTTCGTACAATCCAGTCTTGTACGGTGCGGATGTCTGATAGAGAGAATTTGTTCTCATATCCTTTCTCTGGATGAATGGTATATTGGTAAATCTCGCCGAGTCCAGTGGAGATAGGAGCCAAGCTCACCTTGCCTGCTCCGCGTGGAATCTCCTCCTCTGCCTCCTTCAGTTGTTGACTCACCTGCTGACGCGCCCAGTAAATGTCTACATTGTCGCGAAATACGAGCGTCACAACGCTCAATCCGCTACGACTGATACTTCTACGCTCCACAATATCGGGAATGTTGGCAAAAGCCATTTCAAGTGGCGTGGTTACGTACTGCTCAACCTCCTCTGCGCCAAGCGTGGGAGCTTGAGTGATGACTTGTACCTGATTATTGGTAATATCAGGTGTGGAATCAAATGGCAATTGGCTCAGTGACACGGCTCCCCATACTATAAGAAGCAATGTCATGATACCAATCACCAATTTGTTCCGTATGGAAAAATTGATAATTTTTTCAAACATGATGGATTAGCTATTAATATTTTATCAAAAAAGAACAAGGATAAAACATCAAAGCTATAGGTGGATGCCATACGCCCGCAGTATACGCCTGCAGAAGAACAGCCTCATAATGAACTATTTGCGGATTTGTTACAATAGCCGCAAAATTGGATAGTTGGAAAGAATCGTTAGTTACGTATAAGGTGAAAGCATGCACTCTGGCATCTGCACAGAAAGGTGAGCACATACCAGCTTTAAACTTCTGCATGCCACCCTCGTAATTGTTGACAGAATGGAATTCTGCCACAGATTCTGTATGTTGAATTTGTGCATACACAACTTCCTTGCATTGACAGGGAATCACTGCCAACAAAAAGACGTAAATGCTCAGGATGTATGCTATCAATTTCATATTTAGCTGCAAAAATACGAAATAACTTTTGCAACTCGGTTGCAAAGATACATTATAACGTATGTATAATCACTAATAAATATTTTTATTACTTAGGGTCTGCTCATCTGGCTTAACGAAAACCTTCGGTTATCAGTACAGCGAAATCATCCGTTCTCTCATAAGTATCTACTTCTGTGGTGGTTCATGTACCCAAGGATGTCACTACTCATTTGATGAACCACCTCTCGCTTCATCCGACACTTTGCACTTGTAGCTCTGATACTATCCTCAGAGCGATAAAGGAGTTGACGAAAGAAAACATTTCATACACATCAGATATGGGCAAGACCTACGATTTCAATACGGCTGACACGCTCAATACTTTATTGCTCAATTGTATATTTGCATCTAACCAACTGAAAGAGGGTGAGATGTATGATGCTGATTTCGACCATCAGTTCATAGAAACAGAGAAGTATGATACAAAGCCTACATACAAGAAGTTCGGACTCAATGCAACAAGTCGCATAAAAGCCTTTGTATTCAGGTTTATCTCAGTACCAGCCAAGTGGATCAGGACATCAAGGCGGTATGTGCTGAATATCTATACCTGTAATAATGCTTACGCAGATGCTTTCCAGACTGATTTTGGATAATGCCTACAACTTATGGGAATGATATTGTGTATTGCCTCAAGTCACATTGTGGGGTAAGGGGATATTGTAGGCAGAAGTGGGTATTTCAGCCTCAATTTATCTGATAATTCGGTAATGAGCGGACATGTACACGCAAGAAGGACGTTGAAGGGCTTAGTTGCGGATTTGAGGATAAAATAAAAACTGAAGTTTCGCAAGTAAATATATAATACACTTGCTTATTTATAAATTTCCTAAAATTGCAGATTTAGATTTGATAGTTGATTCTTTCGTAAAAATTTGAGTTTTTCTACATATCAAGGAAAACGAATAAGTTAGATGTGACAAGATTATTACCGAAAACTCTAAAACCATGCGCAAGAATACTATTTGAAAACCAAGATCTTTCTAAGAGAGGATGATAGCAACTTTATATACATAAAATACCCAATAATAGGTATTTGAAAACCAAGATCTTCCTAAAAGAAGATGATAGCAACTTTATATACATAAAATACCCAATAATAGGTATTTCGTGACGTTTTGGGATATTGTAATTTTGCATCAGAAAATATCCATTATTAAGAAATAAATCTCACATATCATTTATACACAGGTGTTTGAAGAGGAAAATTTAGTACAATAAAAGAATAGATTTATCCCCATATGTATACTAAAATAAAAATGCTGTCTCTGTTTGTCACACTGACTCCATGCATTGGGTATGCCCAAAAAAACGTAGGCACACCTAAAACGTCTAATGCCATGACCGACTCTTTACATCAGATCAACGAAGTAGTAGTAAGAGCCAACCAGATGTTAGGCAGTCAGTTTGAAGCACGTAACCGTACTGGTTCGGCTTATTACCTTTCACCCAAAGAATTGGGCAAGTTTGACTATACCGATATAAATCGTATGCTGAAAAGTGTACCTGGAGTAAATATTTATGAAGAAGATGGTTTTGGATTGCGCCCCAATATCAGTTTACGCGGAACACAAGCTGAGCGTAGTGAACGTATCACGCTAATGGAAGATGGCATATTGGCTGCTCCTGCACCATACGCAGCCCCCGCAGCCTATTACTTTCCTAATGCGGCACGTATGTATGCGATAGAAGTATTAAAAGGTAGCAGTCAGGTACAATATGGACCATTTACAACAGGAGGTGCCATTAACCTAGTGTCCACCCCCATCCCGCAGGACCGATTAATAAAGTGCAGTATGTCGGCAGGTAGTTTTGGTAGTCTAAAACTACAAACGGCTATAGGTAAAAGCTTTAAGCATACAGGCTTTCTCATAGAATATTTGCGCTATCAGTCTCGCGGTTTCAGACATGATGACCCCGACGAGCGTACAGGATTTAAGCGCAATGACGTAATAGCTAAGTGGATGGTACGCACAAACAAAGAAGATGGCATAAATCACAGATTAGAACTAAAGTATGGATTTGCTAACGAAACTTCCGATGAAACATATCTTGGGCTTACTGATCAGGACTTTAACGTTAAACCATATTTTAGATATGCAGGAGCGCAAAAAGATAATTTGGTGACACGCCACTCCCAGTTTTCTGCGACATACATTATAAAAGGTGCTCGTTCATGGGATATAACCACGCAGGCCTATTACAATTATTTTTTCAGGAATTGGTACAAGCTTAACGAGGTGCGTACTGGCTACACCAAGGCTGAACGCCGCTCGATAGGCGATGTACTTGCCGACCCTATTACCAACCAATCGTACTTCGATATTGTTGCAGGTAAGGCTAACTATATAGGAGAGGCACTAATGCTGCGTGCTAACCACCGTAAGTACCATTCGCGTGGTATTCAGATAAAAGGGGAATATAAAACAATGCTATACGGTGGATACTTCACTGCAGAGATTGGCATGCGTTACCATGCTGACAGCGAGGATCGCTACCAGCAAGACGATGGATACTCTATGAATAATGGTCGTATGGAGCTTTTTTCAAGAGGACTCCCAGGCAGTCAGACCAATCGCATTACTACAGCGCATGCATTATCGGCTTATACTTTAGCAAAATGGGCAAAAGGTGTGTTTACCTTTACCGCAGGAGTTCGTTATGAAGATGTAAAGCTGTTGAATCGCGATTATACTAAAGCCGACTGGCGACGTACGGGCATGGCGCGTATAGAAGTACCAAATAGTGCAAGAGCTATTATGCCAGGAATAGGGATTAACTGTAAGTTAATGCCCCAGCTGTCATTATTCTCAGGAATACATAAAGGTTTTGCACCGCCCAGTGCTTCCCTTGGACAAAAAGCCGAGAGCAGTATCAATGTAGAGGCTGGTTTGCGCTATGCTAATCAATGGTTCAAAGGAGAACTGATAGGTTTCAGCAACAACTATTCTAATATGTTGGGTAGCGACCTTGCCGCACAAGGCGGATTAGGTACCTTAGACCAGTTTAACGTAGGACGGGCATTGGTACGAGGTGTAGAACTGCTTTTACAATGCCAGCCATTACCTACTCATTGGAAAATCCAACTCCCCATGCAACTATCTTATACCTTTACAGATACAAAGATGAAAAACTCATTTACAAGTGCATCGTGGGGACATGTTTTATATGGTGATGAAATTCCTTATATCTTTCGTCATGCACTTAACGGTCAGATAGGTGTGGAAAGCAAATGGGCTGACATAAACTTTAACATGCGATACAATGGCGACATGCGTACAGTTCCAGGACAAGGCAAGATAGCTCAACGCGAAAAAATTCCAGCCAACTTTATTATAGATGTTACCGCCAAGGTGCATATAATTAAAAATGTAGACCTTACTATGAATATGGTCAACCTTACCAACAAAGTGTATATGGTTTCACGGCACCCATCTGGTGTCAGAGCAGGCTTACCTTTTGGTATTTATGGGGGGGTACAGTGGAAACTTTGATAAAATGTCATATCGCTAAAAATATAATATGAAAATGAGAAGATCTGTATATATACAATCTATAACTATAAAAAGAACACTATGCCTATTGATCATGCTATGCACTTTATCAAGGCTCATGGCACAAGAAAATAGGTGGGTAACAGGCTCTGTTACAGATACACAAGGCGAACCCATAGTAGGGGCAATTGTTGGTATTGTAGAAAACAAGCAAAAGACGGTTACGGACATAGATGGTAATTTTAAGATAGAGGGCACCAAGGGGCAAACCATTACTGTCTCGTTTATAGGCATGCATGACTATAAGGGAAGTATTAAGGCAACATCTTTAAAAATAGTGTTGCAGAGTAATAGCAGAATGATTGACGAAGTTGTCGTAACAGGATACCAAAACATAAGAAACCGTGTTTACACTGGTGCTGCCACAGCAGTGAAAATGACCGACATCAAACTCGAGGGTATTGGTGATGTCTCGCGCATGTTGGAGGGTCGCGTGCCTGGACTGTCGATTCAAAACATATCCGGAACATTTGGTGCTGCACCGCGCATCAATATTCGTGGGGGTGCTTCCATCATGGGAAATGTTCAGCCATTGTGGGTAATCGATGGTGCTGTTTACGAGGACATGGTACATGTTTCTCCCGAAGACTTGGCGTCTGGTGATGCCGTTACGCTCATTAGTTCGGCAGTAGCAGGGCTTAATCCTGCTGACATACAAGATATTCAAGTACTAAAAGATGCCTCAGCCACATCAGTATACGGCGCACGGGCTGCCAATGGCGTTATTGTAATTACGACAAAAAGTGGTAAAAGGGAAATGCCATTGCAAATTAATTATACAACAGAAAACACATGGCGCCCTCGTCCAGATTACAGTCACTTCGATTTGCTGAACTCTCAAGAGACGATGGCTCTGTATCAGGAAATGCAAGAGAAAGGATATTTTGATCCAGCTACATCGTTATATGGACGTAGAGGCGGGGTTTATCATCAAATGTACAAACAGCTCACCACTTATGATGACGAATCACACAACTGGATGTTGCCAAACACTTATGAAGCCCGACAAAACTTCTTACGACAAAGAGAATATGCCAATACGGATTGGTTTAGGCTTTTGTTTACAAACAACCTGATGACAAACCATACAGTAAGTTTGTCGGCAGGTGGGAAGAATGTAGCATCTTATGCCTCAATAGGCTATTATCACGATGCTGGTTGGACTATTGCCGATCAGGTGCAGCGACTGACAACCAACATTAAGAACACATTTTACATAACCAATCACCTTACTGCCAAATTATCGTTACAGGCCAATATGCGTATGCAAAATGCACCAGGCACCTTGCCACAGAAAAAAAACACCATATCTGGAACATTTGAACGAGATTTTGACATCAACCCGTTTGCATACGCTTTAGGAACAAGCCGAACGCTTCGTCCCTATGATGAGTATGGGCAACGCGAATATTACCGTAACAACTGGGCTCCTTTTAATATATTGAACGAGTATGACAACAATCAATTAAAAATACAGGTAGTCGACTTTAAATTGCAAACCGAAGCGACCTATAAGTTTACTGATGCTCTTAACCTTAAAGCAATGTTTTCATACAGAAGAGCACATACAAGTAGACGACATGAAATAGGTGAAAGATCCAATATGATAGGAGCTTACCGTGCTTGTGAAACACCATGGGTGGCAAAACAAAATATATATCTTGTAAAAGACATCTATCATCCAGAACTCCTACCTAAACCTGGCATACAACAAGGTGGTGTACTTTTCCTAAACAATGCCAATATGCAAAGTATGCTGGCACGCATAGCTGTTGATTACGACAAGCAAATAGGAGTACATGACCTGAAAGGATTTGCTTTTGGTGAAATAAGAACTCTGCAGCAAACTACAAATTCTTTTCAGGGATATGGCATTAGTTATCAACGCGGTAATGAGGTGCAAAGCGCACCTGGTATTTTTGAGAAAATGTTTCAAGAAAACACCCCTTATTTTGCATTGCGTAATAGAAACGAAAGAGGCATTACGTTTTCTGGCAATATTACCTATGGCTATCAGGGCAAGTACATTTTTAATACTGTGGTGAATATTGAAGGCTCTAATGCCGCAGGAAAGGGATCTACTGCTTTATGGTTGCCAACATGGAATGTTGGAGCCAAATGGAACGTGGATAAGGAGAATTTTATGCAAGGGAATGATGTCATTTCAAAATTGGCATTTCGTATAAGTTATGGATTAACAGCCAAAATGAACGAAGCGGCAGCTAATGCATCGGCTATCTATAGAGGTGGTATAGTCCATAGGTTAAATCTAAATGACAGAGAAAACAAATTAAATTTGCTTTCGTTGGAAAACAGAGATCTTACTTGGGAAAAAATGTACGAGCTGAATGTTGGCGCAGAGGTGGCATTCCTGAAAGATCGCATTTCGGCTACAGTAGATGTATACCAACGCAATACATTCGATTTGATAGACTTGGTACGCACATCTGGAGTTGGCGGACAATACTATAAATACGCCAACTTTGGCGATATGGTTGCTCGTGGTATTGAATTCGGATTGCATACCATCAATGTGAATAACAATGCATGGAAATGGACAACAGATCTTACATTCAATGCCATTCATCAACAAATAACCCGTATGCTCAATTCACCAAACGCATTTGACATGGTGGCAGGTAGAGGTCGTGGCAACGTAGTTGGTTATCCTAAAGGCTCGCTGTTCTCGTTTAATTTCCAACGATTGGACAAAAACGGGCTACCAAACTTTAATTTTGGACGATATCCATTACCACAAAACGAGTTGAAAGATATTGTAGGAGCTGACTTCAACGACACACAATACACTAAAACTTATTTATTGTATCACGGTCCTATTGAGCCTAATATAATGGGCGGATTGGCAAATACCGTGAAATGGCGCAACTGGGAATTTTCTTGCTTCATAACAATGCAGGCAGGCAACAAGATTAGGCTAAATCCAACATTTGACACACAGTTTGCCGATTTGAATGTATTTTCCAAAAATTATCTCAATCGTTGGCTTAATCCTGGCGATGAATATCATACTGACATACCCACACTGCCTTCGAAGGAGATAATAGACGCGATAGGAGTGGAAAATATAGAAAAAGCATACAACACCTACAACTACTCACAATTGCGTGTGGCCGATGGTAGCTTTGTCAGACTAAAAAATATTGCGCTATCCTATTATTTAAAACCAAGTTGGATGAAAGCGATAGGCTTAAAAAGTGGAAGTGTTCGTTTAAATGTTACAAATCCACTATTGATTTATGCCGATTCCAAACTACATGGACAAGATCCTGAATATTATCAAACAGGAGGCGTTTCACTGCCTACGCCTCGACAATATACTTTTACTTTA
>QWCU01004663.1_pt1 | contig 14376 bp, 19 predicted proteins | sample 1972601 | NCBI WGS metagenome assembly QWCU01 (sample SAMN09866700, study PRJNA288562) | Human vaginal metagenome isolate pre2_vaginal, whole genome shotgun...
CAATATATTGACTATTTTCACACTCCGCAAGAATCATTTAATATGATTTCTCAACTTCCGAAGACTTCAGTTTTGTCTCCTCAAGAATCGGAAATTATGCGCTTGTGCAAACAGGGATCTTCTACGAAAGAGATTGCAGATCAGCTTAATGTGAAAGTTTCAACAGTCAACACGCATTTACGGCGTATTTATGGAAAACTTCAAGTTAAAAGTCGCATGCAGGCGCTCGCTGCGCTCGCAAAATACTCGCATGACATATAACGTGTAAGAAATTAACGTGTAAAAGTAGGTAGTTATGAAATTATTAATGCGTATGATCAATTTTTTGCCGCATGATGCTTGGCAGAAAATTGGAATTGGTGCAATCATAAGTTGTACTTTGATTCTTGAAATTTGTTCCTATAATAATCTTCATTACTACTCTAATTGGCATGCAATTACAGTTGAAATAGTATGGATTGTAATATGCTTATGTATTGCAATATGGCCACGTAAGGCATCTTTTATTGTGCTCATTTGGATGCCGTTGGTAATTGTTGCACCCAATATCAACTATTCATCTATGATGCTTACCATATTGATTTGTTTGGCAATTGCTGTAATTACTCAACCTTGGTACACCGTGCTTGCTTCTTGCGGAGTATCTTCATGGCTCTTTATTATATGCGATTTTCAAAACGCTTATGTGTTGGGGTGGTGGCTTCTTATCACTCTTATTTCTAGCGCAATCGTAAAATACTATATTTCTACTATTCACCAACAGCAGGAACAGTTATTTGCACAGCGTTACAACGTTTTTCAAAAATATGCCACTATTGCCGCAATTCGCATGCACGATGAAGTAACTAATGAGCTTTCCAGCATTATGATGATGGCACAACAATCTATTGAACCTCAAACGACTCATGACCAAGAGCATGAAAATTCGCGAGAGATTCTTCAACGTGCTACTACAGCTGTTCATAGAGCACGTAATATCATTTCTCTTCTTGACAATGCTACAACTGCAAGCACTGGCGATGCTATGCAATCGACTACATGTTATAAAGATTTTTGCACAGGCTTACGCGTTTTATTTGATGGTGAGCAAAAGTCATTTGAGAAGCTTGGCTATATTGGTTCCATTGATTTGAACAGTGATTTAGTTGCTGAAGATTCGAGATCAGCGCATTTGCCTTTTGAAGAATGTGCTCAAATTGAATATATTTGCCGAGAACTACTTGCAAACGTAAAAAAGCATGCTGCAAAGCCTAAAGAATACGCCATGAATGTAATGCTTAATGACAATGAATGTCATATTACGTGTATAAATAGTGCGCAACGCGGTATTCTTGCTAACTTGCAATTAGGATATGGACTGCGTCTTCATAAGATGCTTGCGGAACGGGCTGGTGGAACTTTTAAAGTTATTGAAGATGACGATTCGTGGATTATTAATGTACACCTTCCGCTTCATGTAGAGAAATAGCCATTATGCAAGAATAATTAATTATTGTGCTTTCTTGCGATTTAATCGAGTATTTGGACGCTTTTCAATCGAGTATTTGGACGCGNCTTGCTGCATGGCAGACGCAAGTAGGCGGTTAATTTGCAATGCAGAATGCTGTTTCGTTGCTATGTTATACACGTTATCGTGGCAGTTTTTGCTAATTTTACGATTTTTGCCACGATAACTGATATGATTGCTTACTTATATTGCAAAACTGTATCCTACAGGATAAAATACTTTTATGGAGATACTTCAAACAGTTGAGTATCGCAATTGGATGAAAAAACTTCGCGATACGCAATCTAAAGCTCGAATTAACGCGAGGCTGAGATTATGTGAGATTGCAGGCAAACCAGTAGGTGATTTACATCCAGTTTGCAATGGTATTAGTGAACTGCGTTTCACTTTTGGACCAGGGTATCGTGTGTATTTTGCACAAAAAGGCTCAAAACTAATGCTATTACTTGCTGGTGGAGATAAAAGTAGTCAAAGTAAAGATATTAAGCAAGCGAAGATACTTCTCGCACAATTAATTGAGGAGAAAAAATGGTAAATATAAGTAAATGGGATGCGAGTGAGTATCTTGAGGACGATGATGATGTTATTGCGTATCTAAATGCTGCAGCAGAACTTAACGATCCTCGCTTGCTGCAAGCTGCTATAGGTGATATTGCAAAAGCTCGAGGCATGAAAGAGATTGCTCAAAAAGCCGAGGTTGGAAGAGAAAGCCTTTACAAAAGCCTAAGACGAGACGGCAATCCTAGCTTTCAAACTATTGTAAAGGTTGTTCAAGCGTTGGGTGGACGTATTGCAATAGAACCAGCAAATGCGTGACATACCTAGTTATCGTGGCAGTTTTTGCTAATTTTGCGATTTTTGCCACGATAACGCATGATTTGAGTGATGCTAGTTTAGCGGAATAACAACATTGACCAGCCAAGTGTCGTCATCTTTTTGCGCGCTTAAAGATCCACCTAAACGTTCCACAGATTTTTTGTGGAATAGTAGCCCTTTGCCAAAAACAAGCCTTTCACCAAACTTATTCAACGTCGAAATCGAATTCATGCACATTATTTTGCATTCGCGCTCATCAACAGTAACGTTCATAGAAAAATCAACGCTAGTATTGCAATGCTTGCGAATATTAGTAAGCAGCTCGCTGCACATGCGAATAGCACATTGAGCTTTTTCGGCATCAACTATTGCAGATACAGCAAAATCGTTACTTAATGAACTCTCATCATTCACTGTTATAGAGCCATAATACCCAAGCTGCTCGCAAATCTTACTCTCAGATTGCAATCGCGCGCGAATATTACATAGAAAATCAGCCAAAGTCATGCAATTATTACCATTAGAACCATAAATAAACTGCGTGCCAGCAATACTAGCAATATTTGAATCTAAAGAATCATCATACTTATGCTCAGCTTGCTCAAGTAGATTAATAACAAGTCGCGTTTTAGAAAGCGCATTACGAGAATGCTCAACAATCTGCTCTAGCGACTCTTTTGTATGATCACTTTTCTCGGCATACAAAGCATCAGTCGCAAGCAATGTAATATCCGTAATCTCATTGTTCACATCGTCGTGCAATTGCAATGCAACAGAAGCAATATAAGACTGGAATTCGCTGCGCACAATATCCATTTTTGCGCGATTATTTTCTTCCAACATGTTCAAATACTTGCGCAAAACGTAACCGCAAATCATGGAAATAAGAATAAAACAAGGAAAAGTAAGCGGAATATACGCCATTTTTGCAAAGTACATAATATTCAGCGAAACTATGTACGCACAAAGCAAATACTTCCACGAATCGTAAAAGCCTGCAACAAACATGCTAGCGATTAACGAAAAAAGAAAGCAAGTTGCATTTACGCCTGGTACTGCTAACGTTACGCAATACAAAATCGGAGTTACTAGGGATATTTGACGCGAAAAAGCAATCAAAAGAAATATTGCAAACATCCAAACGTATTGGCACACAGATTGCTGCAAGTTATGCCACAAACCAGCTGTATTGCAAGATTGCACATCCATTGACACTACAAGAATCGCCAATATTATGAATAAAGTTCGTTGAATTTTCCAGCTTTTAACCAACTCAATAACGCGCGAAAATGTTTTCATTAACATGCGTTATCCGTTTCTTGCAAAAGATTCGGATGATTCTGCGGCGAATCATTAAAATATTGCATATTGCTATTTTGCTCACGATTTTGCATTGCAGCAAACGCGGATATTGCTTGCACTCGGTTAGAAACATGTAATTTTTTGTAAATTCTATGAATATGCGTGTTACGTGTTAATAGTGTTTGGCATAAGACCAAGTTGAGACGCAATCTGATTCGTTGTGTACCCTTTAGCGAGCAAATCCATGATTTTTATAGTTCTTGAGGCGGCAAAACGCTACGCGACCTTGATTTAGAAAGTCTAATAAAAGATTCTTGCGGAGTAGCAAAATCGTAAGCAACATCTTTAACACATCGGCAGCCATACGCATGCTGATTATCGCAATATTGCAAAGCTTCTGCTAGTCCTTTGAAATTGTCTTTAGCAACCATTGCTTGGCCCACCAACTTGCGCAACCATCGAAGCGTAGGATCTACAATCATACGAAGTCATGCCAATTAAAACAATATTGTTGTTTTGTTCACGAATTGCGCGTATTACCTCTACTCCAGACATGTCTTTCATTGACATATCTATCAAAATATAATAATCCGGAGTAGTTTTTGTTACTTGGCAATATTTCAAAGCTTGCACGCCTGATTTTACGCACCCATTTGCNGCATAATGGCTTTCTTGCAATCACACGCTACTTTTCTTATATTCTACTTTATAAACGCGCGCAAAGTAGGGCAAATTGTGTAGTAATAAATGATTACAAGTACTGCGCGTAAATCATATGTGATTATAATAAGTAACAATATGTGACTTTTGGTTGCGTTGAAATTCACATTCAATAATGATTGCAGCAGGATTATATGACAAAACGATTAGTAGTATTGCACTCCGCAGAAGTAGCTGCGATGGCGTTCGCCTCAGCAGCTGCTTTTATGCGTAGCTTTGACCTTTTCGCTTTGTGGCTTGTTCTAGGACTTCTTTCTGTTGCAATGTATTCTTGTGCATATTTTTTCTTGCTCAAAAACGTTATTAAAGCAAAAAATGCGTATATAGAAAATAATATATCTAAGCTTAGCGGCGCGGGCGCTAACAGCATAAGTAGTGACGTTGAGAATACAGAGAACAACAAAGATTACATAATGACTCTTGAGCGAGAGCGCAAAAAAGTCGAATCACAAAATAAGCAAATACTCAACAATTACTCAAATAATTTAATAAATATTATTTCATGCTTTATTTGTGGGCTTATTCACGTTCCTTGGATTTATTACTACGGAATTGCAAATGGCGTTTTAACATTGGTGATTTTGTGGCGCGTAATAAAGCGCCCACAAGGTCACCCTATTGATGAAAGCGATTTTTAAAGATTTAAGACTTTAAGGATTTAAGACTTTAAGGATTTAAGCTTATTGCTGATCTTCCATTGAAAGATTTAATCCTTTTGCAGCATTGCGAAAATATTCTATGTGATCGCCATAACCGTCTGCAATAATAGCATCCTCTTTTACAACAAAAGAGCCATTTTCTAGCACAATATATTTTGTAAAGAATTCTTCTAATTGCTTAGCTAATTCATCAATTTCATCTTGTGAAAGCTCTTCGCTACTATTTTCCGCAAAGTTATCTTCCTGCTTTTGAATTTGATTAATGCTATTTTCACTAACATTTCCTATTTTGTTTACGTTATCTTCTGGCTGCCAAGAGTTTATACCAAAATCACTCATGCTTACATTACCCATATTTGCGCTACTCATGTTTGTATCTCCTTGTATTTGTAACATATTCACAACTTATATTCGCAACACATATTTTCAATATATTTGTGCGTTGCTTTAAGTCTAATTACAAACCTTTTCCGCGCAATATTGAGTACTGAGTTCTAAGTACATCGTATTGCTCGAGGGATTGCAACATTTATACTAGAAATGCAAAACGCATACGAACGAGAAGCAATGCACATGAATTAGCTACAATACTCACGAACAAAACAGCAAATTGGAAGGGAAACAACTCATGAGCAAGTACTATATAAAACTTATTAAAGAAACGCTTATTTGGATTCTTAAGTGGGCAATATTTACAGCATTCGAATTCCTTATTTTGTACGTTGCGCTTATTTCTTGGGATCATGATTTTGCACAGTTCATGCACGAATACAGTAATGCTATTATTCCATTTATTGCAACAACCGCCGCCACGCCCGCAACGATGATTCGCAACGAAGGCACTATTTTTGAAGTCAAAGATTAAGGTGGTTCAAGATTATTTTGCGGATTGAATTGAAGCCTCTTGGCGAGCAACATCAAGCGCTTTGTTGAAGGCATCGCTAGTCCAACTTGCTCCAGCAACAACCGAAATATGCAAATCTTTTAGCGGTTTTCCAACGATTTTTCCTGGAATAGACTCGCTAAAAGCGCTCATGTGTTTTTTGGAGATTGGCGTAAACGGATGAGACGTTATTTGCACACTGCTAATATTTCCATTTGCAACGCTTAAATTCACATCAATGCTATCTTCTGCAACTGGCCCATACTTAGCTTTGATTTTGTAATCGCCATCTTTGTAATTGCCAGTGTCTGTTTTAGGCGAATTTTGCTGATTTTGCTGATTTTGTGAATCCTCACTTTGTGCAGATGCGTGCGATTGTTGAGCGCCAGAATCGTAAGATTTTGAAGAATTGCCACTATCGTTTTCGCTTTGACCAGAGTTTCCTGCAAACTCATCATTCATTGGAACAGCGCTCGGCTCACCGCAAGATGCAAGAAAAGCACTTGAACTAGCCAAAACCGCAATCGCAGCAACCGTTTTTGCAATTTTTTTAGACTTCAAATCATCACGCAAATTATTGCAGCGTGAAACATTGTGAAACATATTGTCTAAAATCATAAATCATCGCCTTTAAATCTTAAATTAAAACTATACGCAACTAATCATCTAAAAACTAATCAATCTANTAAAGCACCTTTTGTACGTTGATGCTTCGCAACGAACGAATCATAACGAGATACAACCCTATTTAACATATACCTCCAACATACATATTCATTCCAAACCCTCTAATCTACAAGTTTCATTAACTAATTCATCATCAGGGAAACGATTCAAATCAAGTGCAAAATATCACTATTTCTTCTTATAACCTACAGCAACATTACCTGCTTTATTAAGCCCTGGTACTTTAAGAACATCAGAGCCTGGCTTGTCTTTTAAATCAAATTTCCCAACTAAAAATAAAGATTTAAGTCCCGGACCAGGTAAATTGAACGATGAGTCAACTAACTTAATACGCTTATCTCCAAGAGTGACTTTAGACAAATCATAGTGAGAATCAAGAATATCGCGCGACACAAAGAGATACAACTCATCCTTATTCATATAGTTTTCTGGTATACGAAACTCTTCCCGAGACACCGCCACCGTTTCCCAATGATACGACGCAAGCTCCGCCTTCTCTTCATCGTCAGCACATCCCGCAAGAGAAAAGAGAGTACCTATCAGCAGAAGTACAACAAGACAACTTTGAAAAATGGTTTTACCAAAAATAGTTTTACTTCTCATAACACTACTAGCCTCCTTTTCGCTAACACGACTCTGTATCAAATGATCATAAAACAGATTATTAAGCAAACAAGATCTACAATTCACTCTGATTACTGTAATAGTCTTAATAAATATATTATTTTTTTTATTAATTTGTCTAGACTATCGACGCTAATTTCTTCACTTACTAGCAAACTATAATTTTCATAAACAGCAAGATTCGCATAAACAAAAGAGCCAGAAGTAGAAGAAACAGCATAATCGCGCGCGTTTAATGCCTCCAACAATATTCCCTCATAAACGAAGCAATCACCTGCAAATCTTCACCCTCATAATATTCAACAAGCAACTTCTTAAACTCAGGAACCCTATTTTCTGGAATAACCAACAAGCCATTACTATGAGAAATCAAATAATGCAGGGAACTTTTTACAATTTTTACACTGATTTGTTCCACAAAACATAAGCAACTAGCGCACACAACTATGGATTCTACTATCTGGCGATCTTCCTACACTCTTCGATTCTAGCATCCAACCAATCTGCCTTACTACCACTCTGCCTCACTCTTTGTAATTAGTCCAGTGCTATATTCATACGTGTAGGTGTTCTGCATATGAGCATCGCTCGGCGACCAGCTTCCATCTGAAGATTTTGAAGCCTTAAACAGAATATAAAAACCACATTTTCCATCCTGAGAGTCCCTGTTATACTGCAGATAAGTAATGTCCGAAAGGCTTTCATTCAAAACAAAGTACATATCTCCCTTGGCAGTATAGTTCTCCTTGAACGCAAAGCCTTTCGCCGCAAAATACTTATCAAATATCTTAAGCGCTGCATTTCTTTCCTTCTTTGATTCTAAATCACGCTCAGCGGCATCATGCAAATCGGAATTTTTCTCTGGCTCTTCAGCCTTTAATCTTGTATCTTTTAATCTTGTATCTTTCCTGTTATTGCGATCTATTCTGCTATACCACTCAGATTCACTTATTTTTGGATCAGTATCACTTGAATCTTTCATTGGTCGAAGATACTTAAGGAAAAATGGACCTTCAGACTTATAAAGATAATACTCAAAAGGAGCATACATATCATCCACGTGCTCTGTGTATGTACCATTATCATTTTGTTTCACAGAATATCTGCCAACAATAAACAAAACGTCAAAAAATCCAAGACCTAAGATAATCAATACACAAAGCAGAACATGTAGACAACGAAGTACAATTCTTATACCTATCTTCCGTACACGCGAAATAAGATAGAGATTATAGAAGACACATACAAGAGAAATCGTAATCATCCAAACAACTGGCATTGCCGCGCATATAACATATACCCAAGTCTGCAAAAGCCACTGATTTGGAAGACGTACCGCAGTTATTCCAAAGAATGCAGTTAGAATGCCACTTAACACAAAAAAGCAACAAAGAATTAGCGAGATTCTACCCTTTCCCCATTGCTTGCCATAGCTAAGAAAAGATTTATTACGCTCTACATTTGCACTACGAAAACGGCTGTGTAGATTGCGCTGCCAAATAACACAAATAACCCAAATAAGAGAAACTACAACAAGAAGCAGAATTGCAAAACAATAAGTGATCCATCCAAAAAGCTGTAGCTTATTGGACGCCATAAAAACAGTTCCAATAATCATTAAGATGGAAAAGATTTCCGCACTCAGCCGCAAAACCTTATACTTGGGCAATTCCTTATTTGCACTGTTAAGGTTCTCACATATTTGCTCATGTGATTCACAATATAGTGGATTTTTCTCATCTGTGGGAGTATGTTCCTGTTTTTCTTTCTCTTTCTCTCTTCTCTCTTGTAGATTATCTTTCTTTCTCAATTATTCTCCTTCAGCGCAAGTTCTATAAGTTTATCTGTATAATCAGCCTTTTCATGATTACTCACCTTTCATCTTGCATTACACTATTAGATATTGCAGCCGTATTAACGCTTGACTGTTTCTACGCTTAGTTTCACTGCTGTTCTGTTATATTTTGCGTTATCTTTTATCGTGTATCATATATTTTGGTGCATTTAATCACATAATTATACATATTTTAGTGTTTTTTATCACATAATTCTACACATTGAACAGTTCACAACCCAGTGAGCACATCCATCTGTTTTGCACCCAAGATTATGCACCCAAGATTTACTCTATTCTTATCAGAAACCTCGGTAATACCATTTTCTAATTCATCATTCAACTCACCTTGAGTTCACATCACTCAAGGTCTTATAAAACAATCTGCCTTAAGAAAATAAACCTCAAAAAACCGTTTCTATGAACTTTTCTGATTAGATAGATTCTTGTTACGATCTTCAATACAATTGCAAATTAAATCTACAGCTTTATAAAACTCATCAGCAGATGATAATTCATCAATTTTTCTATTAAACGCAAAATGATTTGTCCAAAATTCTTTTGGATACCAATACTCACTTTGTTGATCAACAAATGCACCTAAGTAATTTAAACGAACAAATTCCTTCCAATTATTGTTAAAATTATCCATCCATTTCTTGAATCTAAATACAGACTCAGCCATATGATCATTTCCATTATATCTGTTAAGCAATTCAAAAAGATATTTGTCATCATATGAATGACACCACTTAAAAATACAATACATGACTATATCCCAATAATCAGAATCGGNCTGAATCCTCTATGATTTCCTCCGCGCATGCAATCTTGCCAACTCTCCTCATACTTTTAAGTCCTTTAGTTAACACAAAATACTTTCTTATAAAATTACCAAATGAAGTCATTGTATCCCCGCGATACACTATGCCATCTTTTACTATTTCAAATTTGTGTTCTTGTTTATCTTGTTGTTTACACTTACCATTTTTTAAATAAGAATATTTCTTCAAATATTGATTGATAGCCCACGTCGATACATCTATATCTATTACGTTCTTCTTTTCATTAGCTTTACAATAAGCTGCCCATAATAAACTCGAAGACTTTTCAAGCTCTTCTTTATTGAACCCATTTTCCACATACAGTGAGATAAATGCTTTTTTACCGTCGTCTAATTCCATAATGATTGCCCCTACTTAATAATCTTTGTGAATTGTGAATTGTGAATATTATCTATACCTTTAATACTTCCAACATTTTAGCAACCCCTCAATCATTTTCCCATCCACTCGCTCCTACTACATACCCACTTGTTGCCTTTGTTTCTACATTGAAGTATGTTATCAGCAATAGGAGGTACAAATTTATGGATAAAAATGAAAATATTAATTTACCTACGAAGGTCACCATTACTTTAGATCTTGACAAATTATACAATGAACTAAAAGAAAATGGTTGGAAACCTAATAATGCGACTAAATACTACAAGCATTACATCCTTAAACATATTGACAAAGAAGATACTATTCTTGGGCCTGATGAAAGCGTGAGATATCTAATTGATCTGCTGACCACGATTTCATCCCGTCATTTCTTATCAATGATTGAACCAGGTCCTGGTAAAGAAGCTCTTATAAAACGTGTTATACACGAATATGAAAAATAGGGATATACAAATATTATTTTCTTTCCAATAATGATTTAACACGTAATAAATCATACTTTTCATAAACAGCAAGGTTTGCAGAAACAGAAGAAGCAACATATGACAGTAGTCATCCACTTGACTATATAAATTTAAGGAGGTTGACATGAAGAAATCTATGTATCAAGCTATACGATTATTCCTTTTTTCATTATTATTGCCTCTTTTAGGACTAATCTTTAACTCACTTAGATTGTTTAATCCAGAAATTCTTTATAACTCACCTGTTTTATTTATCGGTATAGCTCACGTATTTGGTTTAACAACACTTGTCCTTTACTCAATCGTTGTCAATCAAAAAACACTCGAAAACTTAGAAATCAAAAGCACAAAGACTAAAATGCACCCACCTAATCAGCCTTTGACATCAATACTACACAACACTCTCAACGTACGTAAAGCCTTTTGCTCAAAAGAGAAGAAAACAGTCTTACAAAATCTTTTATGCAGATACTGCGGTTCTTCTCCATGGATGGTGCTTTATAACGATAACAATATCTGTAAGCACAACGCCAACGACTACGCTTACCCATGCCAAGCTAGGTGTAAGAGGCCAAGCGAGAACACCGAAGATAAGCAGTCGAAGCAGTACAACAATAACTAAGAAAGGCCAACTTTTTGTTAGGAATTTCTGTTGATCAGCCTTCAATGCGCCCATCAGAACCATAACCGCAGCCGCCGCGCAAGAAAATAGCATATTGCCCAAGAATATGACGAGTAGCGTGCGCCAGCCAACGATACTACCCAGCATCCACCATTGCAGTATCAGTGCAAGCAAAAATGTTGCAACATCGCATACTGCTTCCATCAGCATATTCGCAACGATTAACGAGGAGAATGTTAGAGACGTACCTCTAGGAGTGTCTGTTTTACCTGCGCTCGCATGCTGTAATGCAATTATGTTTCTCGCCTCGGCGCGCTTTACGCGCTCTTCTTCAAGCATTTGAACGCCAAGCTCAACCGATTTCTTTGAAGCTTCATGTAATTGCGCATCCGTCATACCTGGCTGCCAAGGCTTTTCTAAAACAAACAGCAACACACTAGTAATCGCTGCTCCAATAATAATGCTTAGCAGCGTAGTATTTGAAACAAGCAATAAAGCAATACCAGAAGTCACCAGAAGCCTGAGCACAAAATCGATGATTCCTCTGAGTAAATCGCCAGACCTGTCATCTGGTCTACGACGCCTATTCCACTGAAGATACGCTGCACTTAGAAGCGAAAACACCACAACACTCAACGCGAGTATGACCACAGTTTCCCAACCTAGTACGTGGTGGCCTACGAACTGCTGTACAAGCAGCGCAATAATAAGCGTGCAAACACCAGCAACAGTTTCTGTAATCACATAACCCCAAAAAAGCATCCTTGAAAAGCACTGGCCTTACATTCGTCTCACTCATCATCTTTCCTCTATATATTAATCCAATACCTTCTTGTTGTAACGTTTCCTCTTGATAAGCTATTTTTCACTTTGTTCTCCAAAATTCCACCATTATTTTCTATAACTTTTATCGATCCGATATTGTCATCATCACACGTAATCAAAACCTTATGTAGATTCAAAGTCTCTTTACAATATGCAAGTGCCATAGAAAGCATTTTTGTTCCATAGCCCTTCATACATTCAGATTGTCTAATCTCGTACCCTATGTGGCCGCCATAGTTAATTAAAAAAGAGTTTAATTCATGCCTAATATTAATTTCACCAATAAATTTTTCATTATCTATCAGCCAAAACGTAGTAGCTTTAACATAATTTTCAGGCAAATTTATACCATGTTCAATATTATAAGAACTCTCTATAATTGTCTCAGGGTGTATAAAACGTCTTTCTGCATTCGGCCTAAAAATTTCATCTTCTTCATTTGCTTCTATATAACCTTGGATATATTTACTATCTGGTCTAATTAATTTCATAAGTTCCCCTTATTCTCAATATGCAATTCTAATAAGAATACAATTCTATTAAAATTAGAATCCATAATAGTATGTTTAGCTTTAATAGTATTACTATTTAAAAAAAAACCACACATACAAGCTTTATTAAAGAAAAATTTTTTTATTTTTTCTTTCAATTAGTGCGAGCTTTTCAAATCCATAAAATTTTTCTTTTCCATAAAGCACAGCTTCTACTAGAAAAATAATGTATGATACAGCCAAATATACAAACAAAAAGTGGGTGCACTTTTTAACGATAGGAAATATCGCAAAAAGGTTTAAGATTGGCTTAATAGCTTGCTGAACAATCTTACGCAATAATCAACATGCCACTAGTCTTACACCCACTATCCATACGCGAATTTAATACTTATATAATTAACTAAATCCCATATTTATTACCTAAAACCCTATATTTGTTAAAGTACCTTTACGCTGTTGAACCGCCACACCAACATTCCATATGATCACACCAACAATTGCCCATAACATGCCAACAATAAGAATCACAAGTAGCGATACGCCAACATTTACAGAACCATCAACTATACTACGAGATGCTTGAGTAACATGAGTTACTGGAATCACATATAACACGTATTGCATCATCTTAGGAAATACTCCAATTGGAGCAATCACACCACAAACAATAGGAAGTATTGCACTAAGCGCATTAGAAATAGTATAAACATCATTCATCATCATGCTTATAGCAGCTATAGCAATACCAAATCCCGTAGAAGCAACAGGAACAATAAGAAACAACAGCATCAACGCACTCATATTAATCATCGAGAAAGCACTCGGGCTTACTACAAGCATTGTTATAAACAAAGTCACAGCATCACTCACTAAAGAAATAGTCAAGAGCGCAATAATACGACCTAACCATAATGGTAATGCAACTTTTGCGCTTGTAAGCACGAATGGTGTTGTGCCTTCAAATCGATCCCATGCTAGTGCTTCTGACACAGTCATACTTGTGGAAATAGAACACGCTCCCATCACAGCAGCAAGAGTTGAAGCAATCAAACTATGATTAAAACCAGCGCTAGTCGCATAACTAGCTGCTCCATTGAATCCTCCGCTCAAAGCTCCAGCTAGAAAAACGTATAAGAACGTGGATAAAAGAGGCTCAATAATCATACGAATAACAGCAGTATTCCAACTATTTAAGCTAGGTATACTCTGTATACTCACTCTTGCACCAGTTCGTATACTAGATAACACGCTCACGTGACCATACTGAGAATATTGATTATATTGATGCAATCTAGCGCACTTACTATTTTGAATAATTTTATTTCGCATAGTTTCAACCTGATTATTATTTCGTATCATATTATGTTTAAACTCCCATTAAGCGTTGCAAGTCGAATAGCATGACGTAACATAAAACCTGCAATAACAAGCAAAACGCTGGATAATACAACACATAACACAATTGCTAACACAGTAGTAGCATTAAACGATTGCGCATGAGCCACCCACACTGCCGACGTAAGCGGATGAATAAATGCAATAATGCGAGCAGGCAATGGCATTGATTCTACAGGGATTACTATTCCACAAAGCATCCATACAGGAATTAAAATCAAACCTTCATAAACTGTAGCTTTACGGCATAATACAAAAATTCCAGATAATAATGCAGCAGAAGCTACGCAAGCGAGCATAGAAAGTAAGTATCCAACT
>QWCU01004632.1_pt1 | contig 13948 bp, 8 predicted proteins | sample 1972601 | NCBI WGS metagenome assembly QWCU01 (sample SAMN09866700, study PRJNA288562) | Human vaginal metagenome isolate pre2_vaginal, whole genome shotgun...
GATACCAGCGTTATTTAGGAACATTGCAATATTTAACTTTAAGTGTTATCTCACCTTCTGCAGTGTTTCTTCCTATTGTAGGATCCGCAGCTTTACTTGGGTGCATTGGTATGCCGCTTGCGATTATTACCGTTGCTGTTTTCTGCCATGGGTTCTTTATGATAACATTCACGCAGTTAGTTGGATACTTACTTTCTATGCTTGCTTGCGTAGCTTCTGCTGCATTATTATCTGGAATTTTTGTATTATGCCGTAAAGCTACAGTTTATGAAGGTTTGATTTTAATTCCGGTATGGATGCTTTGTGGAATAGTGATTCCTGTAGAATCAATGCCATTGCCAGCTCGTGTTATTGCGTTTATTCATCCGCTTACGTCTGCAGTGTGGGTGTCTCATGCGCAATCGTTTAATGCTACTACTGTGTTAGCAATTGTGTTATGTGTTGTATTATCCAGCGTTTTGCTTGTTATTGCAGGTTTTATGTTACGTCATGCTATTCGACTTGCAACGCTTAATGGAAGTTTAAACATAATATGATACGAAATAATAATCAGGTTGAAACTATGCGAAATAAAATTATTCAAAATAGTAAGTACGCTGAATTGCATCAATATAATCAATATGCACAGTATGGTCACGTGAGCGTGTTATCTAGTATACGAACTGGTGCAAGAGTGAGTATACAGAGTATACCTAGCTTAAATAGTTGGAATACTGCTGTTATCCGTATGATTGTTGAGCCTCTTTTATCTACATTCTTATACGTTTTTCTAGCTGGAGCTTTGAGCGGAGGATTCAATGGAGCAGCTAGTTATGCGACTAGCGCTGGTTTTAATCATAGTTTGATTGCTTCAACTCTTGCTGCTGTGATGGGTGCATGTTCTATTTCCACAAGTATGACTGTGTCAGAAGCACTAGCATGGGATCGTTTTGAAGGTACAACACCATTCGTGCTTACAAGCGCAAAAGTTGCATTATCATTATGGTTCGGTCGTATTATTGCGCTCGTGACTATTTCTTTAGTGAGTGATGCTGTGACTTTGTTTATAACAATGCTTGTAGTAAGCCCGAGTGCTTTCTCGATGATTAATATGAGTGCGTTGATGCTGTTGTTTCTTATTGTTCCTGTTGCTTCTACGGGATTTGGTATTGCTATAGCTGCTATAAGCATGATGATGAATGATGTTTATACTATTTCTAACGCGCTTAGTGCAATACTTCCTATTGTTTGTGGTGTGATTGCTCCGATTAGCGTATTTCCTAAGATGATGCAATACGTGTTATATGTGATTCCAGTAACTCATGTTACTCAAGTATCGCGTAGTATAGTTGATGGTTCTGTAAATGTTGGCGTATCGCTACTTGTGATTCTTGTTGTTGGCATGTTATGGGCAATTGTTGGTGTGATCATATGGAATGTTGGTGTGGCGGTTCAACAGCGTAAAGGTACTTTAACCAATATAGGGTTTTAGCTGATAAATATGGGATTTAGTTAATTATATAAGGATTAGATTCGCTGGTGTGGAGTGGGTGTAATGCTAGTGGCATGTTGATTATTGCGTAAGATTGTTCAGCAAGCTACCAAGCTAATCTTAAACTTTTTAACGATTACCTTTTTCTATCGTTAAAAAGTGCACCCACTATCCATAGTGTGCACTCAAAAAAGTGTAGAAATACTCATGTGCGATAATAACGCAATTTTTGCTTTTTTTTAAACAAGAGTATAGTGATATCAAATTTACTAAATAAGCTATTGGATTTGTGTAATTTGTAGTGAATTATTTAAGTTTGATAGCGATTTGTGAGTAGTTGTGTAAGTTTGCCTGTAAGTTTGCGTAAGCTTGCATTATGATTTGCGTTTTTGAAAGAGTTTTAGAGGAGAGTTGGTTGCTGTGAAGTCAATATTTAGCAAGAATAATATTTTTATTCGTATGAGATCTATTAGCCCAGCATTGCGATGGGCGCTGGTTGGCTTCTGTTTTTCTATGCTCGGTAACCAAGCGTATGAAGGCTCGGTTTTGCCTTCTATTATTATTGTGGGCTTGCCGGCTTGGGTGATTGGTTTTCGTAAGACTTTTATGACGGTTGCCGATTTTCTTTCGCCATGCTCTGGTTGGATTGTTGATAAGCTTGGCGGTTTCCGTGCTCTTGCTATGACTGAAGGCGTAGAAGGCGTGCTTAGTTTGCTGCCGCTTCTTATGTTTGGCTCTTCTGCGTGGAAGTGGTCGCTTGTTGCTCTTTCTTGCGCATTGTTGATTACGGGGCAAGTGATTGATATTGCTAGCGAAGTTTTCGAGGTTGATGCTGCCGGCGGCGATGATGGCATGATTGTAAACTACAGTGGCGTTGTGAGCGTTTTGGCGAGTGTTACAGGAACCTTGCTTGGCTCTCCGCTTGGATCTTGGATTGCAAGCTGGTCGATTCCTGCGGTTTTGATTTTCTCGTCCGTCACTTCTTTTGCGGCTTGTGCTACGCGATTTATTATGAAGCAAGACATTGCGCAATCGTCTTGCGATGTAGCGGAAGTGCAGCAAGATGTAGAGAATGAATCGCAAGAATCGCAAGAAAATGACGTTGCCAACAAATCCACAGTTAAGCAATCTGCGAATCCATTACTAAAGAGTAAAATCATGCTTCTTGCTGGATCTCTTTTGGTTGCTTTTATTCCTGCATGCTCTGTTTCTTATATTCTTCTAGGTCTTGGTAAGCAATATGGTTCTAACTCTTTGACGATATTGTATATTTTTACTGGTGTAGGAAGCGTGCTTGCATCCGTTTTGTATGCGCACTCGTCTCAAAAACTCGGTTTAAGAAAAGTTGCAATTTTAGGCATTATTGTGAGCGCATTTTCTTATTGCTTTATGTTTATTAATCTTTTGCCAATAATGTGCTTTGCGTTCTTACTTGAGGCAATTGGCGGAATGCTGCTAGTGGAGCCGATTATTGTTGCGCGTCAGATTCTGTTTAAGGGAAGTGCTCTCGCTAAGTTTTCTGGTTGGGCGCGCCTTGCGTTTGCGATTGGTGCTACTACTGGTTCTTGGATTGGATTTGCATTCTCGTCTACGTTCCAATGGCAGCTTTTGCCTATACTCGCGCTGATTTTCACAGCAGGATTGCTTGTTGTTTTGCCTCAATTACCAAATACTAGTTATGCTGTGCTCGCATGATTATTTGTAATATTTAATATTCAATATAGTTGTGACTTTAATCATATAGTAGTTTTTATCTATAATACTTGAATTTCCGCATGGGGGGGGGGGTAATCCTTTGCTCTATTAACAAGCTCTTTTGCAAGATGTGAGTTTATGTCTGCAGAGCGAGTTGAAGAGCAAATATATAAGTGAGGACTGTTAATGGTTAAGAAAACGCAAACTGCTAAAAATGCTTTACATGTGTCTAAGAATTACGCGTATTTGAAGCCGAGTGTACTTCGTTCAATGGCGAATGATATAAGTGGAACTCGTTTAGAAGCATGTAAGTCGTATGCGGTTTCGCGTTTACCGAAGATTGCTGTGACTGCAACGTTAGCAAGCTTGCTTGCTTGTGGTGCTGGTTTGCCAACTCATCAAGCTTGGGCTAATGGTTTTAATCTTCCTGATGGTAGCTATAGGTATGCGAATCGTGATTCTTCTACAAAGGCGCAGAGGTATGTGGATATTAAACTAGTGCCATGCGATGAAAAACAAAACGATAATAAGGATACGGCAGACAGAAAAACTTACGGACAATATTATAAGGTTGAATACCAGTTTAATTCTAATGGCGATTGGTGGGGTGGTCGACCATTCTGGTGGGCGAGCGTGCCTAAGGACGTCACAATTGTAGACGATAGCATTACTTTGTATAAAGACGAAGAGTTGACTGGTGGTTTGGCTTCTCAAAAAACAGGTACAACATATAAAAAGGATGCTTGGAATCAGGCTGTAAGCCGTTTCTGGTTTAGTAAGAATACGGAGAAAACTGAGTTTGAGAATAACTGGAAGAGGATGACTGGTGAAGCCGGTGGTTATAACAACTCAGGTGATACTTACAATACTTCTACAGCATATATGAAAGATACGAGTGCACTAATTATTAACTGGGAGAGTAGGGGCAATAGAAAATCTAAGATTAGCTTCGTTATTAAATTGAATGCTAAAGAAGAGCCATTAAAGTTTGCTGCAGGTGTGTACCAGGTGATGGGAAACTGGCATTACACTGTTGGAAAGGTTGAGCTTGCACCGACTTTGCCAGAGTATTCCGAGGAATTAGAGCTTAATTATCCTCAGGCTACAGAAATTGCTACATTTGGACAGCCAACAAAGTCTGAGCGAGATAAAATACTCAGCAAGCTATGGGATGCTAATAAGAGTAATACCGATGTGCTGAAAAAGCTTAAAGGTATGGAACAGACCCAAACTGAAGAGGCTTTCAAAAAGGCTATAACTATTAATGATGATGGCAGTGCGAAGGTAACGTATAAAGATAACTCTACGGATACTATTTCTAAGGAGAATCTGACTAAGCGCTACGTGCCGTTGGCGGATCGCACAAAAATTACGTATCCAGCTTTGACTCCTGTGAAGAATCTGTCTTCTCTTAATCCAACAGAGAAGACGCAAGTTGAAGATGCTGTTAAGAATGCTAATAAAGATAAAAATATCAAGAGTGTAACTGTTGATGCTAACGGCAAAGCGACTATCACGTTTGATGATAAAATTGGCACTCCTTCCACTAAGACAATTGAAGGCAAGTATCTTGTAAAGAAGCAGCGCTCACTTGCGGATAAGTTTACGCCATACTATCCAGTGCCAATGGCAGTTGGGAATCCAAGTAATTTGTCCGCATCTGAACAAAAAACATTGTTAGAAAAAATCTATGAAATTAATAAATCTAACAAAGAATTCATGGGTGCTATAGGAAATCCAAATACAGCCGATGCTAAGAAAAAAGCTATTTCTGTTAGTAGTAATGGTGATGTGACTATCACTTATACTGATAAGTCTACTGATAAGCTAGATGGCAGCAAGATGGTGTATAAAAGTAAGCCACTTGCTGATTTGACGAATATTACACTTCCAGCTCGTACAGCTGTAAGCGATGTTAATCAACTTAAAGAGCAAGATAAGACTAGTGTTAAAACTGCCTTATGGAATGCAAATAATAATATTCAAAACAAGTTGAAGAACGATAAAGACAACGCTTTTACATTTGATGATACTGCTAAAAAGGTGACAGTTCATTTTAGCGACAATTCCGCAAAGACTATTGACTACGATGAGCTGATGTATACGCAAGGAAAAGCGGAAGCTCCAACAACTAAGACTGCAACTAAGAGTGGATATTCTTACAATATTACGAAAATTGCAGTTGTGGATAAAAATAATATAAAGCCTGCTGACTGGAATAATTTTGCGCGTCAATTTATTCGAGATAACTGGAAAGCAAAATCAGGACAAACTGCAATAACTGATGAATTTATTAATAGCCAGAGTGATTTATTACCTAAGTTCAGCACCACTGGTGATTCAATTGGTAATGGTATGCAGCTTTATAAGTATGCCAATAGGTGGGTTACAAAAACGAATTCCACGCTCACTCTTTCACAGGGTAGTTTTGGAAGTGCTAGTGGCATCGTTTCAATTTATCATGCAAATTCTGAAATTCAAGTAATGAAGACAGGAAAATATGGTGGTTCTGATTTAGCCTTTACTCTTACTAAGGACGACTGCTTTGTATCTAATGCTGCCGCTCCTAAGCCTGAAGAACTTAAGAATGAAGCTAATGATCTTATTGACAAGATTCTTAAGAAAAATGGCTTGAATGATCAAGAGATTAAGAAGTTCAAGGAAGATCATAAGGACGATATTAACAAGATCACTAAGCCTGAGAATGTAGACAATATTATTAAGTCTGCTGATGAGCATGGTAAAGATGAGAAGAAAAAGAAAGATGCTCAGAAGCAGATTGAGAATGCTACTAGTGGCTTAGATGAGAAAACTAAAAAAGATCTTGAAAAGAAGATTGGTAATGAGACTGATCCTGAAAAGATTCGTGAGAAGATAAACGAGTTCCAAAAGGAACAGGATCAAAAGAAGCAAAAGGAAGCTGATCAAAAGCAGCAACAAGCTGATCAGCAGGCTGAGAAAGAAAAGCAACAGCAGCAGCAGAAAGATGATGCGAAGGTTGATGGCGAGGTAACTAAGCAGAATCAACAAGAGCAACAAGACACAGGCAAGGCTGAAGAAGCTAAGAAGAAAGCTGAGCTTGAGAAGAAAAAGCAGGCTGCTATTGATGAAATTCGCAATAATGACAAACTCAATCCTGAGGAGAAAGAGCAGTTTATTAATCAAGTTAATGAAGCTCAGGATACTGATGGTGTAAATAAAGCCAAAGATGCTGCTAAACTAAAGGGCAATCAGAATCAGACTGCTTTTGATAACAGTAATAACAATGGTCTTGATTCTGCTAAGACTGATGCTAAAGACAAGATTAGCAAGCTGAAGAATCTCAGCGAACAAGATAAGAAGAAGTATCAAGACGAAGTAGGTAAGGCCGATAGTCTTGATAAAGTTGCAGATATTCTAAATAAAGCTGAGTTTGATGATGCTAAAGCTGCAGCTAAGAAGAAGATTGTTGAGCTGCAGAAGAATGGTGATCTTACTGATCAAGAAGCTACGAACTTCAATACGAAGTTGAATGATAAAAATACCGACTCTATACAAGACATTGATTCTATTCTTCAGGAAGCTGAGCTGGCAAAGACTAGAAAAGATGCGAATACTGCAATAGATAATTTTAAGAATCTTAATAATGCACAGAAGAAGGCTCTTAAGGAAGAAGTTGCAAATCCTGAAACTGACCCTAAGAGTGATTTAGACACTGTTGATAAGGTGAAGACTGCTATCAATAATGTTGTTACTAAGGCTAAAGATCTTGACAAAAAGATGGGAGATCTTAAGGCTCTTGTTGATTTGGTCAAGAAGCAGGAAGAAGACCTTAAAAAGTCTGAGAAGTACAATGATACATCTAAGAAGACTGCTTTTGACACTGCATTAACAAATGCATCTACTCTTGTTGATGCAACTAATGGTAAGAATGCTGATAGTGCCAAGGTTGATGAGATTAAGAATGCGCTAGAAAATGCTGTTAAGGATCTCGGTGGTAATACTGTTGATAAGTCAAAGCTTCAGACTGAAATTGAGACAGCTTATGGATTGCAAGGCAAGAATAATCAGGGTCAGGATGATTCTTCTAAGAAGAAGAATCCAAAGTATGAGAATGCTTCTGAAGCAAAGAAGAATGATTTTGATACTGCTCTGTCTAATGCAAAGCAAGTTTATAACCAAAGAGATGCTTCACAGCAGTCTATTAATAAGGCTGAATCTAAGTTAAGCGAAGCAATTGATGCTCTTGATGGTCACGACAAGACTCAGTTGGTAGCAAAGCTCACAGAAGCAAAAGGTAAGAAGAGTGATATTTCTTATAAGAATGCTTCTGCTGAGAAGCAAACTGCTCTTGACAATGCTATAGCCTCCGCAGAAAGTATTGTAAAGAAAGCTGGTGCAACAGAGCAAGAAATTTCTGATGCTATCACTGCGCTTAATGATGCTGTTACTGGTTTGGACGGTCAGGATACCTCTGCTTTGCAGAAGGCTGTTAATGATGCCAATATTAATAAGTCTAAAGTAGCTTATAAGAACGCCGATAAAGATAAGCGAGATAATTTTGATCATGCTTTGCAAGCTGCTCAATATATCTTGAAGAATCCTCAGGGCAAGACTGAGGAAGCAATCAACGATGCTAAGGCTAACCTTGAAACTGCTTCTAACGCTCTTAATGGAAATGTAGATACGTCTAAGTTGCAAGCTGAAGTTAACAAAGCTAATTCTTTGAAGAAGTCCGTACAATATACGAATGCTGTTCAGGATAAGAAGTCTGCGTTTGATGCAGCTCTGCAGCAGGCTGAGTCTTCTCTTACTGAAGCGAATAACAATCAGTCTCATAAGTCTCCTGAAGAAAAACAGAAAGCTGTTAATGATGCGCTGCAGCAGCTTCAAACCGCAGCAGTTGCATTGAATGGTGTTGATATTGCTGATTTGCAAGCTGAGATTGCTCTTGAGAATAGTGTGAAAGAGTCTGTAAAGTACGTGTATGATACTGCTGAAAAGCAGCAAGCATATAATAAGGCTTTGCAAGATGCGAAGGAGCTTGTTTCTAAACTGGCTGGATCTGGTGACGAGAGTAAAGATCTTGCTGGTAAGTCTCAATCAGAGCGTCAGGCTCTTGTTGATTCTTCGTTAAAGAATCTTAAGAATGCTAAAGATGCTTTGAATGGTGTTAATAAGACGGTATTGCAAGCTGAAGTTGATGATGATTCTCGCTTTAGCAAGTCGTTAGAATACTCGCTTGGTGAGCCTAATGATTTGGATGTGTATAAGAAGGCGTTGGCGGAAGCTAAGAGCGTGCTTGCGGATCCTAATGCTACCCAGGCTCAAGTTGATTCTGCGTTGAAGGATCTTCAGGCTGCGAAGAACAGTATTGCGAATAAGTATAGCGGCTCTGGTACTGGCTCTGGTACTGGTTCTGAGTCTGGTGTTGGTGTGAATGATAACGCGCCTACTATTGCAGATAAGGGCGAGTTGAATATTCAGATTCAGAATGCTGAGTCTGATTCACAGACTGGTAACGTTGGTTCTAATAATGCCGATAATGCTGGCGCAAACTCTGGTAACGCTTCTAGCAACAACGCTGATAACACTTCTAATGGCACAAATTCTATTGATGTGAATGCTTCTGTTGAGAATAACCAGGCTGTTAAGCAGGCAGATGTTCAAGTTTCTAAGGCTCAGGCGACTGTGAATACTGCTTTGGCGGAAGCTAAGCGTGTGCTTGCGGATCCTAATGCAACTCAGGCTCAGGTTGATGCTGCTGTTCGCAACCTTTCTATGGCTCGTAAAGCTTTGGCTGATGCTAAGTCTAATGCTGCCAAGGTTCGTGCTTCTGTGCGTTCTAAGGTTTTGAAGAGTGGTCGTGCTGATCGACTTAGTAATACTGGTAGTAATGTGTCTGTGTTTGGCTTGCTTGCTGCAACTATTAGTGCTGCTGGTGCTGCGCTTTTAGGCAGCAGGCGTCGCGGTGCTTATCGTCACAGCAATAAGTAGAATACTTGCTAGCTGGTCTGGCTATTGCAGATCGGCTAGCTTTAGAGCCTCTTAATGTTGGCTTAAATGCATTCAGTATGTTTGCTCAGTATTAAATAATAGAATAATTAAATTAATTAAAAACGTGCCTCACTTTGCATTTTTCTTTACTTTGCGAAGTGAGGCATTTTGTCATTTTATTTGCGATTAAATGGGAACTTGTAGATGTTTACTATATCTTAAGTTATATTAATCATAAACACTTATTGAAGCCTTTATTTACTGAGTTGCTAAGTCATTTAATTATTGAATTATTGAATAACTAAAACCTAACGATTTGCATACGTATGCATACGTGTGTATAATATGTAAAAATAGAAAATCTTGCGAGTATGAATACAAATAAAAGAGTATAAAATATTCTGCACAAACTAAATTACAGGAGACTCTCATGCACAAGATTATTCAAAAGTGGAATAGCATTGACCTTATTCTGCGTATTGTTATTGGTCTTTTTCTAGGCGCTGCACTTGGTCTTTTTGTGCCATCTCACGTTTACGTGCTAGATCTTATGGGAAAGCTGTTTGTGAGCGCACTTAAATCCGTTGCGCCGATTTTGGTATTTTGCCTTGTGATTGGTGCGCTTGCAAAAGCAAAAAGTGTTGGAAACATGAAGCTTGTAATCGTGTTGTATGCACTTTCTACGTTTATTGCAAGCCTTATAGCTGTTTGCGCAGCTATGATTTTCCCTGTTGACTTTACCTTTGCGCATGTTGAAGCAGCATCTTCGCCATCTCCTCCAAGGAATCGGCGAAGTTCTTAATTCTCTTGTGTTAAATATTGTTGTAAACCCTGTAGATGCTCTTGCTAAGGGAAACTTTATTGGTATTTTATTCTGGGCAATCGCATTTGGCGTAGCACTTCGTTTGGCTGAGCCTTCCACTAAAGCATTCTTTGACAACGTTTCGTCTGCTATTGGAAAAATTGTTCATTGGATTATTAACGCAGCACCTTTTGGCATTATGGGTCTTGTTTATACAACAGTGGCAAGCAATGGTCTTCGTATTTTTAGTGAATACGGTTCCGTTATTGCCTTGTTAGTATGCACTATGGCTGTTGTTGCTTTGATTGTAAATCCTATTTTGGTTTTTGTGCTTACTGGCAAGAATCCGTATCCTCTTGTATTAAGAACATTGCGCGATTCGGGAGTTACAGCGTTCTTTATGCGTTCTTCTGCTGCAAATATTCCTGTAAACATGAATTTGTGCGAAAAACTCGGTTTTAATAAAGACAATTACTCGGTTTCTATACCACTTGGATCAACCATTAATATGAGTGGTGCTGCTATAACGATTTCGATTATGGCTTTGTGCGCTGCTCACACGCTTGGGATTTACGTTGATATTCCAACAGCTGTGATTTTGTCTGCGCTTTCTGCAGTTAGCGCTGCAGGTGCATCTGGAGTAGCTGGTGGTTCGCTTTTGCTTATACCTCTTGCGTGCTCGTCGTTTGGTATTTCAAACGATATTGCTATGCAAGTAGTTGCTATTGGCCTTATTATTGGCGTGATTCAAGATTCGTGCGAAACTGCGCTTAACTCTTCCACAGATGTTCTCTTTACGGCAGTTGGCGAATATCGCATGTGGCAGCGTGCAGGTCTTAAGTTTAAGATGGGCAAGGATCACGAGCCAGTGCAACTTAAAAAGTAGCTGTTGTAGCTTTTGCTAAGTATTATTACTAGTGCGCGTTCTTCCGTTTTTACGTTTTAGAATCGCGCACTTTTGCTATGTTTTGCGAGGTGTTATTGTAAATGAATTTAACAGACGTGCAAATAAAAGAGTACGAAAAATATAATAGCAAAGATATTTTAAGACTATATGATTCTGTTGGTTGGTCTTCGTATACAGATGATTTACCCGCCTTAGAAAATGGCTTTAACAATTCGCTCAAGGTTTTAGCTGCGTATAAAAATGATGAGCTGGTTGGCATTGCTAGAGCTGTTGGTGACGGATATACGGTTGTTCTTATTCAAGATATTCTTGTTTTGCCAGAGTATCAAAGGCAGGGAATAGGCTCTGCTTTGTTAAATGCGATTGTGGATTTTTACCCTAATGTTCGTCAAATTCAATTGACTACAGATTGCACAGAAAAAACTATTGCTTTTTATAAATCTGCTGGTTTTATTGAGTTATCAGAAATCGAGTGCTGCGGTTTTATAAAAGACAGAGCATAATACAGTTGTTCTTATTACCACTAGAGAAAAATAGTGGAAGTAGCAGAAGAAATATAGAAGTAGCAGAAGTGCAATTCGTACTTTATAGCGTATTAGGCTTTAGGAAAGTGGTAGGTTGTGTTTGCAGGAATGCTGCGGTTTATCCACGCGTTTGCTGCGATTATGCTTCCGCTGCCGATTGTGGTTTCTCCGCCTAAGATTGTTGCGTTTGCGTAAATTACAACATTATTTCCAATATTTGGATGCCGCTTTCCGCCTTTTACAGGATTTCCATTCTCGTCTAGCGCAAAACTTTTTGCACCCAGAGTTACGCCTTGGTAAAGCTTAACATGCTCGCCGATTACAGTTGTTTCGCCAATTACAATGCCAGTTCCGTGATCAATGCAAAAATATGCGCCAATTTTTGCTCCTGGATGAATGTCGATTCCAGTTTTTCTGTGTGCATACTCGCTCATAAGTCTAGGAATTAGCGGTACGTTAAGTTCGTAGAGTGCGTGAGCTGTGCGGTGAATAAGCATTGCATAAAAACCAGGGTATGCGAGCGTTACTTCTACTTTGCTTGTGCAAGCAGGGTCGCCTTCATACATGGCTTGAATATCTGTTAAAAGTAACTTTTTAATTGTAGGAAGAGTATTTATAAATTGATTGCAAGTTTCTCGAATTTTAATTGTGTTGCTTGTGTAGCATTGAAGTTCGTGGAATATAATGCGTTCTATAGTGTCTAATGCGTTTGAAGCAATTGTATTCAAACTAGCGTTATTGTTCAAACTAGCGTTGAGTTGTGTAGCCTCGTTGATTTCATTGCGCACATGCAACTCAGGCAAAAGTAGAGCCTGAGTCGCATGTATGAGTGCAATAATATTTCGGTAATTAGGTATGAATGTAGCTTGCCTTATGTCTGAATCGTGAATTGAGTTTAGTTGATTTATAAGATCAAGGCGATCACTCATACATTTCTCCCGTTATTTTTATTATTTTTCTTTATTTTATAGTTTTGATCATTATCTAATAATGTTATTTATTATCCATATATTATCCATATATTATTTAATCAAAACTTGCGTATTTACAGTAGCGCTCCTAAATGTAGTTAGTCTTCAAATAATGCTGTAGACAAGTATCGATCTCCTGAATCGGGAAGTATTGCAACAATGGTTTTACCACTGTTTTTTTCTCTTTTTGCTTCTTGGATTGCTGCCCAGATTGCAGCTCCAGAAGAAATACCCACGAGAACGCCTTCTTTTTTGCTTATAAGCTTGCCGTTTTCAATTGCGTCTTCATTTGTCACATGAATAATGCGATCGTAGATGTTTTTGTTGAGCACATCTGGCACGAATCCTGCGCCGATTCCTTGAATCTTGTGCGCTCCTGGCTTGCCGCCTGCGAGCACAGGGGATTCGGCTGGTTCTACTGCGATTACTTCCAGATGTGGATTTTGTTCCTTTAAATATGTGCCAGTACCTGTGATTGTGCCGCCTGTTCCAACGCCAGCAATGAGCATATCCACGTTTCCGTCAGTGTCTTGCCAAATTTCTGGACCTGTTGTGTTGTAGTGCGCGTGCACATTTGCTTGATTTGTAAACTGTCCTGGAGTCCACGCGTTTGGCGTGTTTTCAACGATTTCCTTCGCTTTGGCAATTGCGCCTTTCATTCCTTCTGCAGCTGGGGTGAGCACGAGTTCGGCGCCGTATGCTTTCATAAGTTTTCTGCGTTCAATAGACATGCTTTCTGGCATAACAATAATGCTTTTGTATCCTTTTGTTTGAGCAATCATTGAAAGACCAATGCCAGTATTTCCAGAGGTTGGCTCAACAATTACTGAGCCTGGTTTAAGCGTGCCTTCGGCTTCTGCTTCTTCAATCATCTGCTTTGCAATTCGGTCTTTTACAGAGCCTGCTGGGTTGAAGTATTCGAGTTTTACAAGGATTTTTGCTGCTAGATTATACTCTTTTTCAATGTGCGTAAGCTCCATAAGTGGAGTGTGGCCTACGAGTTCTTGCACGGACTTGTAAATATTAGACATAATATTTCCCCTTACTTGTTTGTTGTTTTACTTGTTTGTTTTTGTTTTGTTTGATTTGTTTTTAATTTTTAAAAAATGATTTTATTAATAAAGCGACTATTGCTTTATTAGTTGTTTCTAAAGATGCCATTTATCTGTTTAATATCTAATCCGTATTAAATTGTTATCTTTTCAACGTCTTATATTCGATTTTTGGCATAAAAAAAGAAACAGCGCGCTGTTTCTTGAATCGTAATTTGCTGTGTTTTAACGTAAATGCTTTTTAACACAGGCTAGATGATGCATACTTAGTGCTTGCAAACATCATTTCGATTAAGAAATGCGCAACAGCATACGTTACAACAACAATTTGTCATCATATTTGTATGATACATGCGCACTCCTTTACTAGTAGAAATGGTGATAAGTGAAGACTATAGCGAATGGATCTGTGTTTGTCAAACTTTGATATGTACTCCTTCTCATGCGTGAGTGTCTCTGTTTGGCGATAGTAGCCAATCGCCCGAGAATTTGTTGTGTTTGGCTGATTTGTGATTTTCGTGCGATAATGTGCGTGCTGGTATATAGGATT
>QWCU01000069.1_pt1 | contig 13468 bp, 10 predicted proteins | sample 1972601 | NCBI WGS metagenome assembly QWCU01 (sample SAMN09866700, study PRJNA288562) | Human vaginal metagenome isolate pre2_vaginal, whole genome shotgun...
TAACGGTCTTGTAATTGCCACATCAGATATTGCAAAACCTCTTACCCAAGGCTTAGCACATCTGTTGCACATTAACCAAAAAACTCGCAGCTACCATGTATTCTCGGTTATTCGCTGCTTCATTGTGGTAAACATTGGCTGGTACTTCGACCGTATCTTTGATGCACAAACCTCGTTTACCTGTCTTTACAACACGGTGTTCTCGTTTCATGCACATATGCTTTATCCAACACTTTATAGCATAGGCATTAAAGAGGACCAGATCCTTGCCATTGCGTTGAGCTTTGTAATGTGTGTAGTGGTCTTTGTAGTAAGCTTCATCAACGAACGCGGTGGGAATACTCTCGCATATTTTGATAAGCAACACCACATAGCGCGTTATGCACTTTATATTGCCGTGTTTTTAGTACTGGTATTTGCAAGCTACTTAAGTTCAAATCACGGAGGGTTTATGTATGCCAATTACTAAACTCACACACCACACTGATACGAGCATTTCTCAGGTTGCGTGTGCCTCCTTGAAAAACGATCAATCAAAGACTTCCTCTTTTTCGTTTAAGCAGCGTGTTATTCGCCGTTGCGTAGCCGCGCTGATTTTTATGATTGTGTTTTGTCTTATCAACGTAGCTTTAATGTGTGCGTTTGTTCCGTACTCATCATGGTCGCTCATTTCATGGGAAGCCTTTAATAAAGCCTCTCATGTTGACACTATTATTACGGGATCGTCTTATGCTGAACGTACAATCAATCCTACTATTTTGGATGATAAGCTTCATACAACTACCTATACCGTTGCAGTGCCACTTCAAAGCTTGCACGATAGCTTTCATGCCATTAAAAAAACTCACGAAACACGAGGAATTTCTCGCGTTATTTTAGGGCTTCGCCATGAAAGTCTTTGGGATGACCCAAACGAAACTGATCTTAAAAGGCATGCCATTTTTTCAACGGGTTATTTAAGCGACTTATCATTGCCGTACTATCTAAAAGATGTATCACAAACGGTTTTTGACCCTCATTATTTTGGTAAGCGTGACTCCCTTAATTACCCTGTTCTGTGGGGTTATCATGTCAATCGTAAATCTGATCCGTTGAACAATTTATCACAAAGATTATCTTCAACTGATCGAATTGCAGATTCTGTTATTCATTATCATACCTGGCATTATTACGCAAATGGATATGGTAATTACTCGAGTAATACTAAATGGTTTGACCATGGTGTTGATTTGGGTAAAGGCACGCTAACGCCCTTTGAGTTTGGCAAGCTTTCAGACGAACATATGAAAACGTATGAGGAAATTTGCAAGTATTGTAAGGAACACAATATTGAGCTCATCACAGTTATTACGCCATATCCTAGTTTTGTGTTTGTAAATGACAAGGGTGTGTATCCTTCTATGATGAAACCGCTTGAGGCTCTAGCACAAAAATATGGTTCACGGTACATAGATCTTAACTTAGTTAAAGATAATCAGTATCGTCCTTCGTTACTACAGTTTTACGATGTGGAACACCTTAATTCCAGCGGTGCTGACCGTGTAAGTGCTTTGGTAGCTGATATTTTATCGAATACAGATCCTGATGCTCGTATGAACGAACTGCTTTACCGTTATGATCAATGGGAGGATTGTCGCAATAGCTATCCTGGAGTTCAGCATGTTTCGTGCACAATTTCTGCTCAAGATGGCGAGCAAAACATACATATTGACTCATGTCACAACGACAAGATCACTCCTGAATTTAGGATTGTCGCGCGCAAAGTTAAAGAAAACTTATCCAATTACGATATTATGTACAGGGCATATAAAAATTATGATCCCACTGCCACCGAGGTAATACGTGACTGGAGCAGCGAGACCGATTTTACCTGGAAGCCTAAGACAAAAGGAAAATATATTCTCTATATACAATCACGTCCTCTCATACAAAGCGATCAAGATTGTGGTTTAACGAGAGTAATTACGGTTGTCTGAATATAATTTGTGCACTCGTTTGCCATGAGATTTAAGCTACTTTTGTTTATAATTAAGTTTCGTTGTATATCTTTACATAATTTTGTGTGAGTGCTCAAAGATTACGAAAGAGACTACTATGATAAAAGACATAAAACCTCGTCAAGAACATTCGGGGTTTGCACGATGGAATGGTCAGGACATCTCGCGTGGCTCATCTCAGCGTAGAAGAAATTCCTCGCGGAAAACGCGTATAACACCTCATCAACGCCGTTGGATCTCTTCCTTGGTATTGTTGGTAATTGTGCTGGTGGTTGCCGTTATTGGCTTTACGCCGCTTGGTGAGAAAATCACAAAGGGTCTTGATATTCAAGGCGGTGTATCGGTTATTATGACCGCTTCGCGCCCCGATGGATCAACCCCTTCGGCCGAGGAAATGCAAATTGCCACCAATATTATTCAAAAGCGTGTGAATGCGCTGGGTGCTTCCGAAACAACGGTGCAGCAACAAGGTGCAACGTCTATTCTGGTTCAGATTCCAGGCGCAACCGATGCAAAAGCTGCTATTAAAACGATTGGACAAACGGGTAATTTGCAGTTTGTTCGTTTAGACGATATTGGTGACGCTGATGCATTGCTTAAACTTCAAGCAGGTACCGAAGGTGTAGAACTTGAAGATAATACGTATACCTCATTTTTGGACGGTTCTCACATTGTAAAAACATCGGTAGAACAAAGCACGCAAAATGCAAAAGGTGGCTACTCTGTTAACATCTCCTTAGACGATGAGGGTTCAAAGCAATTTGCTGATGTCACGCGCGAACTGGCGCCTACCAAGGGTCGTATTGCAATCACCTTGGATGGAAAGGTGTATTCAGCCCCTGCGGTTCAAAATGAAATCACGGGCGGTCAGGTTTCCATTACGGGTAACTTTACACTTCAGCAGGCAAAAGATCTTAAGACCGTGCTTGATAGTGGTTCGCTACCCGTTAAGCTTAGCTACTCAGAAAGTAGAGTTGTTGGTCCAACGCTTGGTCAAGATTCGCTGCATCAGGGCATTTTTGCAATTGCCGTTGGAGCCGTGGCTGTTATTATTTATCTGTTTATCTTTTATCGTGCACTTGGTTTGCTTACGATGGGTTCTTTAGCAGTCTTTGCCGTATTGTATTTAGGGCTTTTAGCACTGCTTTCTCACTTTGGCGCGTTTGCGCTTACGTTGCCTGGTCTTGCTGGTATTGTATTAACTACAGGATCGGCTGCCGATTCTTCTATTTTGGTTCTTGAACGTTTCCGCGAAGAAATTCGTATGGGCAAACGTATTAAAGATGCGGCTGTTTCGGGTTCAAAGCACGGAATTATGACGTCATTGGACGCTGACGCTGTTACCATGGTTACGGCACTTTCGCTTTTCTTTGTTGCAGTTGGTGCCGTTAAAGGTTTTGGCCTCACACTTGCCTTAGGTATTGTGTGTGATATTGCCACCATGTTTTTCTTTAAAGCCCCGGCTTTACGTTTACTCGCGCTTCATGCCATTGAAAAACATCCTCGTTTTTGGGGTGTTTCACAAGATGTAGACGAGGCGCAGCGCAAACGAGACGAGCTTGCTCAAAAAGGAGGTGTTGAGCATGCGTAGTCATTTTAGAAAAGAAATCAGTTTTATCCCTCACCGTCGTGTGTTCTTAAGCATTTCAAGCGTGTTGGTAGTGTTAGCTGTTGTAGGTTTAGTTCTTAAAGGCCTGGTGTTTGGTATTGAATTTCAAGGCGGAACTACCATTGATTTTCACGATACGGGCTCTATAACAATAGCTGCTATGCGTGACGCTCTGCTTCAAGCAGGGGAGAATGATCCTGTTGTTCAAACCAGTGTTTCTGATGCAGCACAAGGATTTTTGGTGCGCTCTGACACCACAAACCCCGAAGTTGCAAATGCTCACGCTGCTACTGCTGCAAAAAGCTTGGGTCTTGCCGACGATTCGTATACCGTTACTACGATCGGTCCTGACTGGGGTCAAGATATCACGCGCGCGTCTGCTTTTGCATTTTGTATCGCAATTGTTTTGATTATTGTGTACGTTTCAATTCGTTACGAATTCAAAATGTCTATTACCGCAGTTATCGCGCTTATTCACGACCTTGTAATTACTCTGGGAATTTATGCATGGACTCAAACGCCTATTACACCTAACGTGGTAGCTGCACTTTTGACCATTATGGGATATTCGCTCTACGATACGGTTGTTGAATTTAACCGTATGGACGAAAACGCCAAACATCTTCACGATGGCATTCATCATACCTATTATGAAATTTGTAATTTCTCAATTAACGAAGTATTTGTTCGTACTATTAACACCACGATCACCTCTGTGGTACCAGTTGCAATTATGCTTGTTCTTGGCGGTCAAACGCTTAAAGACTTTGCGCTTGCCATGCTCATCGGAGAAATTTTGGGTACATGGTCAAGTTTTGGAGTTGCTTCTCCGCTGTTAGCCATTTGGAAAACTCACGAAAAGCGTTGGGCTCGTATCGAGCAAAAATATGCAAGTCATACGCAACAGCTTAATCACGACGAACTTAACAGTGTAGCTCGTAATCGTTAGTTGAGAGCCTTATGATTGGTTCAACGCAACATAATCGCTGGCAACTGTTATCCAGAGATCTTGAGCTTGAAGATAAGCTTATAAACACGTGCAGATTGCCTCGGCTTGTTGCGCGTGTTTTGGTATCGCGCGGCTATACAACACAAGAACAGATCGAACGCTTTTTAACTGCTTCGCTTGAACGTGATTGGGTAAATCCGCTCTTTATTCCAGGTTTAGCAGCCGTGGCAGACCGCGTTCAGCATGCGCTTGATTCACACGAGCGTATTGTGGTGTTTGGTGATTTTGATGTAGACGGTATATGTGCAACAGCACTCTTAACCGATGCACTTAAAACGCTTGGCGCATGCGTGTATCCGTTTATTCCAAGCCGCGTTCATGAGGGCTATAGCCTTTCTAAGGCTGCGTTTGACCGTCTTGTAGCGGCGTATAACCCCAATCTTATTATTACCGTTGATAACGGTATTGATGCACATGAGCAGTGCTTATATAGTATTCAGCATGGTGTAGATGTGGTTATTACCGACCACCACGAACCCACTTCACAAACGCTTCCTGTGGTTCCCACCGCAAATCCAAAGCTTAATCCATCGTGCGCATCATTCGAGCTTGCTGGTGCAGGTGTTGCGCTTAAGCTTGTTGATGTGCTTGGTGCTGCATACGGTAAGCCTTATTTATGGAAAGATTATCTTGATGTGGCAACGCTTGGAACTATTTCCGATCGTGTAAAGCTTACCCCAGAAAATCGCGCTTTAGTTACCGAAGGTATTCGTTGTATTCGTGCGTCAAGCCGTTTGGGCTTAAGTGCTCTTGCTCGTGTGTGCGGAATTGATATTCATGCCACGATGCCCGAGGAGCTCGCAAGTTCTTTGATTCCACGCCTTAACGCTGCAGGAAGGCTTGATCGTGTTCAAACAGCATATAATTTGTTGCAAGCACAAAGTTTAAGTGAAGCATATACGTATGCAAATGAGCTTGAAGAATTAAATATTTGCCGTAGAAATCTTGAGAAAAAGGCTTGCGATGAAGCATTTGAACAGGCAAAAGATGCGGTTAAGCAGCAAAAACATGTGATATTTGTTTCAAGTTCGCAATGGAATGAAGGCGTTATAGGCATCGTGGCTTCTCGTCTTGCACGTGCTTATGAATTGCCCGCGTTTGCGTGCTCAATTGTCCAAGGTAGTGCAAAATGTTCGGGAAGAAGCGTTGGCAATGTTAATCTTTTTGACGTTGTTGAGCAGTATAGATCGCAGCTTATTCGTTTTGGCGGACATGCTGCAGCAGTAGGATTTACGTGTTCGCCTGATATTCTTCCTACCATAATCCAACACGTTGAACGCACGATCGACGCTTTGCCTGCCTCGGCGTTGTATGCACCACGTGAACTGGTTATACCAGTTGATTTGTCCGAAATTACCGTATCAGATCTTGATTCTTTAGAAATGTTGCAACCTTTTGGATCGGGCAACGAGCGTCCAATTTTTGCAGCTCACAACATTGAAATGCGCAATAAAATGCGTGTTGGCGCTCATAATAATCATATGCGCTTTGTTGCACAGCAGCACAAAGTGCGCCTCTCGTCCATTGTTTTTAAGGCATCTCATATTCAAAATCTTATGTCGTTACACGACATGTGTGATATTGTCTTTAACCCTGTTAATGAGGTTTGGCAAGGTCGCGTTAAGCCTAAGCTCATGATTAAAGATATTATTGTTCGCAAACAGGATACCAAGCATGCACATTGCGATACCTGTGCGTTTTCTCGGCTGAGCCTTCCCCAAAGAGAGCTTGATAGTGAGCTTAATCATGAGTCGCTGGCATTGAGACGCGAACTTGAGCAAAAAACTGATGATGAGCTTGAAAACTTTTTGCGGACACAACTCATCGGTGACCATGCGCTCCTACCTGTTCAAGCTTATGCGCTTAACATGCTTAGGCACAACAACAACTGTTTGTGCGTTATGGCAACCGGTCGAGGAAAATCTTTAATTTTTCAGCTGTTTGCATGTATGTGCGCAATTAAACGTAAGGGTTTAAGCATTTTTGTGTATCCGTTGCGCGCTCTTGTAAACGATCAAAGCTATCATATAAGTGATGTGTGCTCAAAATTTGGCGTGCGCGTTTGCGTACTTAACGGAGAAACTCCCCAGTCAAAGCGTTTAGAGATCTATCAACATATTAAAGATGGAACCTGCGATATTGTAATGACCACGCCCGAGTTTTTAGCGCTTCATGCGTGCGAGTTTGTAGGCACAACTGCTTTTGTTGTGTTTGATGAAGCTCATCATATGGCCGAAGCAAAGCGTGGCACGCGTAGTGCTTATAGTTGCATGCCGCAGGTACTTGACGTGCTTGGTAATCCCGTTACCTTGGCAGTCAGCGCAACGGTTTCTACCGATTGTGCCCGTGAGATTTTACGACTTGCACACATACGTGCACAGCATGTTATTTTGGATGATTCCCAGCGCTCTAATTTAGATATTATTGATAGACGCAACGCCAACAATCGTGACGAGATATTGGTTAACCTAATTGCCGACGGCGAAAAAACTGTTGTGTATGTTAATTCCCGTATAAAAGCTTTGCAGCTTGTGCATATTTTGCGTCATCGTCTACCTGAATTTGCACCACAAATTGCGTTTTATCATGCTGGTTTATCGCGAGATGTGCGCGTACAAGTGCAAACGGCTTTTCGTGCAGGTGATCTTATTGCAGTTATAGCTACCAGTGCTTTTGGTGAGGGAGTTAATATTTCTGATATTCGACGTGTTGTTCTGTATAATATGCCCTTTACCGCGCACGATTTTAATCAGATGAGTGGGCGCGCTGGAAGAGATCATAAACCATCTGAAATTTATGCTCTCTACACCAAACACGATGTTGCTTCTGCACGATATATCTTGTCTACAACTGCTCCTTGTGCAGATGATTTGCAATGCATATTTACAGCACTTGTGCAAACCGCGCGAAAAGGGGCGGCTTCTAGGGTATTGCCCCAAGACACCCACGATGAGGACGCTACCGTAGCCACTGTAACTGTTTTGCTTAAAGACGTACAAGACGCCACAACTTGGTGTGATATTTCCCGTTCACGCGGTGCATCTTGTTGTTCAGTCGCATGTGAAAAATCCGATTCTGAGTGCGCTCGTACAGAGCGCACAAACGAAGCACTTCACGCTCGCGCACAAAAAGAAAAGGGGCATGCACCTGCATATAGTGTGTCTACCATCGAAGCTGCTTTGCAGATTTTTAAAGAATTGAAGCTTATTGATTACAACGCGCATACTCTTTCTCAAGCCGATGTTGCCCTACAGCGTGTAACACTTACTTTTAATCATGCTGATATCTTTGATTTATCAGACACTTTATCCACGATTCCTGTTATGCTTGAGAAGTCGATACGCTATGTTGAAGGCTTGCGTATGTGGGAAGAGTTTGATCAAATGAGCGCGTGGGCACACGCGGCAACGCGCGACGAGATGCTCGCTCGTGTTCAAAAACCTATCCTTCCTGCATTTGGGAACATTATAGACGAAAGAGTTGCTCATGAATAATGTTAAGAATAACAAGCAGGATCCAGCGCAACTAAGCCATGCGGATGCGCCTGCGTCAAATGAGGGGCAGCTAGAGCCGTATGTAAGAAAAGCTGGTGTTCCGCAAGCAGACAATTGGCGTCCGCTTCGTTCGATTTGTGCGCACTATTTGGGCTTTGACGCGGTTAAACGTTTAGATGAAGCGTATGATTTTGCATCTACCTACCATAAAAAGCAAATGCGCCAATCAGGTGAGCCTTACATTAACCATCCCGTAGAAGTTGCCTTTATTTTGGCAAAAGACTTGCATATGGACGAAGACTCCATTTGTGCTGCGCTTTTGCATGACACGGTTGAAGATACGTCTGCAACGCTCGATGACATACGCAATCTTTTTGGCGAGACCGTTATGGATCTGGTAGACGGTGTAACTAAGCTCACCTCCATAGAAGTAAGTTCAATGGACGAAAAACAAGCTCTTAACCTGCGTAAAATGTTTTTGGCAATGTCTAAAGACATTCGCGTTATTATCATCAAACTTGCCGACCGTTTGCACAATATGCGTACGCTTGCTGCGCTTCCGCCCCATCGTCGAAACTTTAAAGCGCGCGAAACCATGGATGTTTATGCGCCTTTGGCGGATAGGCTCGGTATCAGCTCTATTAAGTGGGAGCTCGAAGATTTAGCATTTTTGTATCTTGAACACGATGAATATGAGCATGTTGCACTTATGGTGCAAGAAACACGTGCGCAACGTGAACAAAATATTACCAGTACCATCCATATGCTTGAACAAGAATTACACAAAGTTGGTATAAGTGATTTTCAGATTCAAGGTCGTCCAAAACATCTGTGGTCAATTTATCAAAAAATGCTGAGAAAAGATAAAAGCTTTAATGATATTTATGACCTCGTCGCCATTCGTGTGCTTACCAAATCGGTGGGCGACTGTTATTTAGCGCTTGGTGCAGTCCACACGATCTGGCATCCTTTGCCTGGTAGGTTTAAAGACTATATTGCTATGCCTAAGCCTAATGGATACCGTTCGCTTCATACAACAGTTGTAGGTGTAGACGCGCGTCCTATTGAGATCCAAATTAGAACGTTTGAAATGCACGACCAGGCAGAATATGGTATCGCGGCACATTGGCTGTACAAGAAAAACGGTAGCAGTACGGGTAAAATGTCGCGCGATGAAGAAGAAATTGATTCGCAGATAAACTGGATTCGCCGAAGCCTCGACTGGGCAGTTGATGAAGACCTAGAAGATCCGCATGAATTTATGCACAACTTGCGGCTTGATCTTTTTGAGGACGAAATCTTTGTATTTACGCCAAAAGGTGAGGTTGTAAGCTTGCGTCGAGATTCAACGCCTCTGGACTTTGCCTACTCGGTACATACAGAAGTGGGAAATCATTGCGTAGGTGCAAAAGTTAACGGATCGGTTGTGCCGCTTACGTATCGTTTGCGCAACGGCGACCGCATTGAAGTGCTTACCAATAAAAACGCAAAACCTAGCCATGACTGGCTCAATATTGTAGTAACTCCTTCTGCAAAAGCTAAAGTACGAAAGTACTTTTCTGCATTGTCACGCACCGATGATGCCGAAGCAGGTCGTGTGGATTTGGCTCATGAGCTGCGTAAAAAAGGCTACGGCATTTCAACATTGCGTGTTACCAAAGCACTGGAAGACGTGGTGAGCCAGTTTGATTTTGTGCGCGTAGAAGATTTGTTAGCAGCACTTGGAACGGGAAAAATTTCTACCAAACAAGTTGCTAATAAAATCGAAATTGCTATCGAAGGCACTGATGCTGTTCATGCCCAAGTTGTTGCCAAACATGCTGAACAAAAAATTGCTATCGAACAAGATTTGCCGCTTGCGGTACAAAAATTTGAGCAATATCGTAAAAAACGCAAACAGGCAAACTGCGGCGTTGTTGTTAAGGGCGATCCCGATTTATTGGTACATCTTGCGCATTGTTGCAATCCTGTGGCTGGTGACGAGATCGTGGGTTTTATAACGCGTGGACGTGGTGTCTCTGTTCATCGTTGCTCGTGTCCTAATAAAAAAGGGCTGGACGCTCATCCCGAGCGCATGATAGAAGTTGCATGGGATACAACGGGCGCAACAGAGTTTCAAGTTGAAATTGTGGTTGAAGCAACCGATCGTATGGGGTTGCTCAAGGATATTACTTCAAGTTTATGCGATGCAGGAAGTAATATTTTATCTGCAGCAACGCAAACCTCATCTCATGGATTGGTGAGGATGCGCTTTTTGCTGGCAATTTCTGACGCCTCACGTTTGCCTGCGCTCTTTGCAAGTGTAAAACGTGTACAAGCTGTTTTTGACGCGCGTCGTATTCTTCCGGGTGAAGGAGGAAACGAAATGAAGCGCATGTTGTAAGAGGCGTGTTGTTTTGGCGAGGCGCGTTATTGCAGCGCGTTACCGTAGCGCTTGGTAACAATATTTTCGCGCAAATGTTGTTGTTTGGTAAGCTGCACGTGCATACAGGTGTTGTTGTGCGTGCACACATCCTTAAGATAAGAGGTGCTTTATGATGGAAGATACGCTTAATTCTCACGCGTCAGCGTCTGATTCATCCTCTCAGATGCCCGAGCCTTTAGAAGAGCTCCAAGGCTTTATCGTTGGTCCTTTATGCACTAACTGCTATTTATACGAGTCTATTGACAATGGTGAACATGTAGGACTTATTATCGATGCTGGAGATCAGGGTACAACCATTGCCCAACATTTGCCTCAAGAGCTGCACATTCGCTATATTCTTGCAACTCATGGGCATAATGACCATGTAGGTGGTGTGGCGCAGCTCCGCCGTCTTACGGGTGCACGCTATGGCATTGCCGCCGCCGATGAAGATCGCGCTTTGTCGGCACAAGGACCCGATGAGCTTGGATATACCTACGAAGCAAATGCACCGCACGCTGATTTTTACTTCGAAGATTCAATGGTGCTTGATTTGGGCGCAGCGTCGTTTAAGATTATGTCGGTACCAGGTCATACGCCCGGAAGTGTTATTATTATCGGTCAAGGTAAGGCTCAAGGTTTGGTGTTTACAGGAGATACTCTTTTTAAGGGAAGTATTGGACGTACCGATTTGCTAGGCGGTGACGACCGCTTAATGCAGCAAAGCTTAAAGCGTATCGTTCGCGAGCTTGACCCCAATTCGCATATTTTCCCTGGGCACGGTGACCCATCGCGGATGTATAAAGAACTTGAACATAATCCGTTTTTGCAGCAATACAAGGCATAAGTGCTGGTAAATAGCTTGTATGCGAACTTGCACATATAATAAGCAAAAAATAACCTTTGCCAAAAGCCTGTGATGTGCTATATTTTTACACGCACCTATCAAGCGGTGTTGCAAACGTGCCCGAGTGGTGGAATTGGCAGACGCGATGGATTCAAAATCCATTTCTGGCAACAGAGTGTGAGTTCGAGTCTCACCTCGGGCACCAAGTATGCTTTTCAGTATGTTTAGATTATGATCTTGCCTGTTTTTTGGCAAAAAGCTTGAAAACAAGCATGTAAAAGCGTATTGTAAGCAAAGATAAAGCGGAGCTGTTACGGCTCTCACCTTATGGCGCTCAATGTAGCTATCAGGTCAAGCAAATATGATACACGTTATGTATGATAATTCTGCCTGACCTTTTGTGTCGGGTTTTTTTATGCCGACATTTGTTGTTATGCTCTATATGGGGCGTTACCTAAGGTTTAGGTTATGTGAAAGGAAGGTGTAGAAGATAGCCAAGAACGACGCAACTCGCATCAATGACGAAATTACAGCACGTACTTGTCGTCTTATCGGTGTTGATGGTTCTCAGTTAGGTTTGTTTGGTGTCCGTGATGCTCAGCGGATCGCCGATGAACAAAATCTCGATTTAGTTGAGATTGCACCGGGAGCAGAGCCTCCTGTATGTAAGGTGATGGACTATCGCAAATTCAAGTACGATCAAGACCGCAAAGCAAAGCTTGCTCGTAAAAAGCAGGTTAAAATTGAGGTCAAAGAAATGAAGTTTCGTCCAAAAATTGATGTGGGCGACTACACCACCAAGAAGAATCATGTTATGCGCTTTTTGAAAAAAGGAGCGCGTGTCAAGATTACTATCATGTTCCGCGGCCGTGAAATGGCGCATCCCGAACAGGGACAAAACGTTTTGGACCGCTTGGCTGCCGATTTAAAACCGTATGCAACGGTAGAGGCAAAGCCAAAAATGGAGGGACGCAATATGCACATGCTTGTTGCTCCCATTAAGGGTGCTTTTGATGAAAAAGCTCCGCGTCAAGATCAAGCGCAGGTTGAGAAGAGCGAAGAGTAGTAAAAGGAGAGCTAGTTATGCCTAAGATGAAAACTCACAAAGGTTCGGCAAAACGTTTTCGCCGTACAGGAACCGGAAAAATCATGCGTGCTAAAGCATTCAAGAGCCACATCTTAACTAAGAAGTCTCAAAAGCGTATTCGCGGTTTCCGTAAAGAAACTCTTGTTTCCAGTGCAGATGCTCAAGTTGTATCACAACGTATGGGCAATTAGTTTGACGCACATGCGTCTTTTGAAGATAATTTCTTAAGGAGTTGATGAGATATGGCACGTGTAAAACGCGCAGTTGCAGGTCGTAAAAAGCGTCAAACACTCGTAGAGCGCTCAAAGGGTTATTACGGAGTAGGCTCTCGTACCTTCCGCGGTATGAAAGAGCAAGTTCAGCATTCTCTTCAGTATGCATATCGCGACCGTCGTAATAAAAAGCGCGAGATTCGTGGTCTTTGGATTCAGCGCATTAATGCTGCTGCTCGCTTGAATGATCTTTCTTACAGCACTTTTATGCATGGTCTTAAAGTTGCCGGTGTTGAGCTCGACCGTAAAGTTTTGGCTCAAATTGCCTGCGAAGACGAACAAGGCTTTGCTGATTTGGCTGCAGTTGCTAAAAAAGCATTGGCAGAGTAGGTATACATATCGTATTGCCATTATTAAGTGTATTGCTAAAACCCGATCTTGCATGAGGTCGGGTTTTTCTTATAGCGTTTTTTCTGTGGCATTGAATGCATATGTGGAAGGCGTCGTTTTGGCGCCATAAGCCCATCATGAGCCAAGCGCATTTAAGCTTTGCGCTTTTGTTTTCTTCTGCGTAAAAACTCTTTAACAATGATTGGAATTATAGTTGGAATACATTCAGTGGTTAAGAAATACGTAATGTATAAGTAAATCCAGCTACTACCCAATTGTTGAGGAGACTCTTGTAATATCAATAAATCAATGGCTGGTGTGATAAGCGCTATGGCAATGGTTTTACAAACTCCTAAGTTTTCGAGTGTTTTTTGATTGACAACGATTGAGTAAAGGACAAGTGTTGTTAAACCAAATAC
>QWCU01000070.1_pt1 | contig 13275 bp, 9 predicted proteins | sample 1972601 | NCBI WGS metagenome assembly QWCU01 (sample SAMN09866700, study PRJNA288562) | Human vaginal metagenome isolate pre2_vaginal, whole genome shotgun...
AATGGCCAGCCCGAAGGATTGATTGAGTGCAAGACGGCTACTCATCCATGGAAAGGGGTTATCCCCACTAACTATCGTGTACAGGCCCTCAATTATATGGATGCAACCGGTCTCCCCTACACGAAGTTCCTGGTGAATGAGGCGGGCGAAAACCATGTTTATCAAATTTTTAAGGATGAGCCCATCACCGGCCTTACTGGTGGCCCCACGTTTGCTGATGTGAAGCCTCGCGCGGCGGCGACATGGCAGCGCATTCAAGAGGCAAAAAAGCATCCTGAAACTATCAAAAGTTCGAAAGATTATGTTCGCGAACCGATTGCTGACATTTCCCCGCACGCTACTGCTCGTTCACGCAGCATGCAACTCAATAATCATGCTCGACAGGTAAGTGCTCTTCTGGGTGGCACCATGTCAGCAAAAGATGTTCGCCAAGACATTGAAACCCGTATGGCATCTCATGGTGACAGCTTGGATTCCGCTGTGCGTGGTGTTCTCCGTGACAATTTCAGCACCTCGAATCTTGGCGTTATGGTGGGTGTTGGTGGTAAGGCTGTCAGCCCTATCGCCCACGAACACTATGATGGCCAATATATGCGTGAAATGAGACTTCCACAGAAAACAGAATGGGCAAACACGACCCTGGCCATCTACCGCCATGGTCGCCAAGACTATATTGACTCGCACGACTATAGCGTCAGCGCTCGCACACAATCTTATAACCCTCATGCCTCCGAAGGTCACCGCGACGTAGCTATGGGAACCGCTATGGATGGCAATGAGCGGCGCTGGGCAGACAACACTATTCGCAACAGCAATGTGACGGTGGGATTGGGACAGGCTGATATGAACAGTATTGAGTTCAATACCCCATCTTTGAAGTGCACTGGCGGTCGCCCTCCCCATATTGATGCCAACTATGTGATTCAGCATTTTGCTCCACGAGGGGAAAACTCCTCACGGTATGCTGGGCTCAAGGGCTTTGCTCATGATCTTGGAGTGCATTATGATGACAGCACTCCACAGAGTAAAACTGAAACAATGATGGAATGCATGAGTGAATTTTTCCGTAGCCCACGATGGATGGACGGAGTTCTCCCATCATAACGAGAGTGTTCTAGCAATAGGAAACCGTGGTGATGAAGTATTATCCATCACCACGGTTTCCTATTTTGTTGTATGGGCGAACTATCTGAATAATCCCCTTTTCCCAAGGGGTTGTGGTCGATCGTCAGGATGCCATCCACCATAATCCTGGCGAAGAGTATCATAACACTCTTGTAACTCCATCCCCTGAGCATAGAGCTCTTTAACGCTACGCCAATACCCTGTGGGAACATGGTAATGAAAGTCTGCCAGCATACTGTCTGGGATACTGTACCGAAGTGACAGGGCAGCATCATCCAAATAAAGGGTGGGTGGTAACGATGTGACGGTGGGGTGTGAGCTCACGGCCTCTACGAGTGCATCGAGGGTAACGTTGGGGATGTGTGTAGCAGTTTCCCGCAGAATGTCTTCACTGTATGTACAAAGTTCCCGCGCTTTATCTGCATCATCGTGTGCTAATACGGAAACTCCTAGAATGGCCATGAGATGTTCGATAGGGGTTGTTAGTGTCGTATCATGGAATAGATATACCATGCCATGTTCGCGCTGACAGAGTTGTGCATGAGCGTACATATTGTGGAGAGTGCAGCATTGAATGAGACGTGTCACATCGTCATGATCTCCGGGGGTTGGAGGAAGATATTGTGCCGTGGTGACAATGGTAGCAATGTCCTCTCCCCAAGGGCAGTCATGGAGCGCAAGAGCAACACCTGGGGGGAGTTTTTTGGTAGGGCGTTGCGTCAAGTGGCACCATAGCGACCATGCTGAGAATACTGTCGTAGCCCGATGATGCTCGCGTGGAATATCGTGAAGAAAATCTAGCGTAGTATCATCGTGTGGTGATATGAATTGTGGAAGCATGCTTCACCTTATATTGTGGACGACGTTTGGGTGACCTACGGCGATGCTGAAGACATCGCCGCTTCCCGCTTCACAGTCTCAGTGCCCGCTTCCATGTTGCATGACAACATCGTGGCAGGTCTTACAGGAAACTCCACGGGAGTTCTGATCTGGCCCAGATCAGTGGAGTTGTTGTCATCAAGGAATCTCCCAATCCTTATCATGTTAAGCGCAGCGTGGACATCACGATCTTCTGTGTATCCACAAGAGGGGCAGGAGTAGATTCTTTTATCTAGTCCATGTGGATTCTTCTTCCCACAGACACACAGCTGTGTCGTAGGTAGGTAGCGATCCAAACAAACAGCGTTGTCTAGATTTTTCAACCTACTTTTTACTCGCCCTAGTATTCCGTGATGAATCTTTTTGCTACCTCTAGCCTTGGATTTCTTATTCTTCCACCCAGAGATATTTTCGTCTTGAAAATAGATGGCTTCATTTTTGGCTATCTCATGAACTAGCTTGTTAGCCGCATCGTCTCTCTTGTGGGAGAGCTTTTCTAGCTCTTGGTTGATCACATTCCAAGTCTTTTGGTACTTGTTAGAGCCCTTTTTCTGCCTAGACAGCTTCCTTCTCAACCTACGCAAACGCTCTGATTCTTCAAATGCCGTATTGATCTTAGAACCGTCTGACAAGGTTATCCCAGTCTTAACGCCCATATCAATTCCAATAGTAGTGCCTGGTTGCACGTGATTTTTCTTCTTTGGAATATAAGTGGTGATATGGATGTAATACCCAGAAGGTCTCTTTACCAGTTTGGCGTTGGCACATTCCGCCCCCTCTGGAATTTGCTTAAGTCCATGAACTTTTAACCATCCAGGGATGTTGGCCAGCTTGATTGTGGAGTTGTCCACATCAAGCTTCCAGGAGTTCCCATATTGCACAAAGTCAATGCTCGTTACTTCTGTGCAGAATTTTAGCTTTCCTACCTTGCGTCCAGATTTCTTCAAAGAGGACAGCTGTTTTAGGTTGCTCTTAAGCTCTGACAAAACACTTTGCGCAATCTGCCCACCCAAAACTGTGACTGGACGAAAAACTACTCCATCCGGAGTGTGAACTGGAACTTCGTCGCGGAATTTTTTCAGTGATTCCCTGGTGAAATCCCCAGAACCAATCAAGGCATTTCTTACCCACTTGGCTTCTAGGAAAAGCCTTGTCAAAGACTCTTTCTGAGTGTCGTTTAATCTGGATCGTGATACCTTGACTGAATAAACCTTGCAATCCATACCAGACCTGCGTTTTCTTGTGGCGTTCATAGTGTCTTTGATGCGTTGGTTTTTCGCCAAGCGCTGATCATCAGTCATTGTCTTGGGAGACGATTTTCTTCTGGACACTTTGTCACCGCCTTCGCATTTCGTCTGGTACAGTAGTTATAACTATACCATAGGAAAAGTGTCACAGAAAAAAGATGCTAGACTATGTTAAAAATCACAATGGCGAGAAGGAGGAGATTCATCGGTGATGCTAAAAACATCACATCACCGGATTCTCTCTTCTATTCCGCTAATATCAATAATGGAGTTTGCCCATATCCAATCGTGTGATGATATGCGGCGCTTCCAACTGTTGAGAGATAAATCCCCGACACATACGGATTGTCCGGTAATACCGGATGCGAGTCCAGGGATTTCTTGTGTTACATCACGACCGATGGCAACAGTTACCGACACGAAATCTGCACCAACAATGGTGAGAACTGTAAATGTTTTGTTTTTTGTCATCACCTTGCAGTCTTTCACAATGCCCATAATGTTGGCTGTGCGTGGAACAATATCCCCTGCGTTTAGACGCCTCAATAGTGCACGTGGGGAAAGGAACACCATTCCGCGTCCACGTTGTTCACGAGCGAACTTCCGAAAAAGGTCTTCCCGCTTGCGGAAAAGGTCAACAGTATCATCATGGGAAAATCCGAGAGTTTCCTTCTCCAGCTGACGGTAGAGCTGTTGCTCTTCGTGGGGGAACCATGTTCGATCATTGTAAAACACCCCGTCGTCTGGATAATGATCGAGATTAATATCCGGTGTTGTATTATGAGCAATACTGTCGGCAGCGCCAATGAGGGCAAAAAATCCGTCATTGGCAGCAGCCTTGCTTTTCACCATTTGCTGTGCAGAGGCAACAATGGTGGGGAGGTTGGCGAGCAACGCACCACGATTATGGAGCCGGTCAAAACACCCAGCCTTCACTAGTGGAGTGAGAAAAGCAACGGTAGCTCCCAATCGTTCGACAACATCATAGATAGAGGAGAACTCTCCTCCCCTTTCACATTCTTCGGCAATGGTGTAGGAAACCGTTTCACCGACACGTTCAATCATGGAGAATGGTAGGGTGAGGGAGTTGGTGGTGGTTACAGTGTCTCCACCACTCAAGTTAATGTCGGGAAGATGAACTGTTGTTCCCCCAGAGACAATCCAGTGGATGTGGTGCAGATATTCGTCACGATCAGCACTATCGATAATGGCGGCGCCAAACTGTGCAGGATAGTGACATTTGAGCCATGCTGTGCGGTAGGAGGTAAGGGCATAGGCGGCAGCGTGTGAGTTATGTGAGACGAGACCATTGGCAATAAAATTCGATGGTCCATCATCTTCCATTTCAATATCATAGACAGTTTGCGTATACTGTTCCCCATTGTGTGCACGTCGTGGCTCAATAATCTCAACAATCCTGTCACCGTTAGTCACATGGAAGGACATGAGAGCTTCATCAATTTTATCCTTATAATCTAGGGGGGTCATGTAGACGAAGGGGATGTCATCCCCATATTTATTGTCAATAAACCATTGGCGACCTCGACGCAACCCATCCATTTCAAAATAGATCCCGTTGGCATAAAAATCGGTGACCCGTGGGTGACCAGTAGGAGAAATAAAAATCTTGTGCAGTTCAAAGTCGACGCCACGGGAAAGAAGATAATTTCCAGCAGCAGCCTCACACATAGAGTCAGCTATATCGCCATTGTCCATCATTGTGCGGATACCACCGAAATGGGTTGTTTTGTCAGTGTCGATGCGGCTCCCACGTGATTCTATGCAGCGTTGAAGCCACCGCGTACGCCATTCTGTGTCATGATGATGGAGCCAGTAAGTTCGTTCATGCGCACTGCGCAAAGCGTGACGCCAGCGTCCAGGATGGTCCTTCTCTATTGCCTGCTGATGTGCACAACGATCGTCATAGGTGAGAGTGCGCTGGTAGTTGGCCATGCGCTGTCGGGCGGCTTCGCGAGATTGTGGAGTTCTGCCAGCAGCAACAGCCCCCAGTGAACGACGTTCACGATCGTCATCCGACACGTAATATTTTCGTGATCCGTCAGCATTATCATCGGAAATAAGTTTCGCACCAACAGCAATCCCGCCATCTTCAATGGTGCCATATCCAGATGTCGTCAACATGCGATGTTCTTTGGTGATATAGATGGTGCGTCCCTTTTCGGTTTTCACCCCATAAACAGGCTTTCGCCCCACCTTCACAATATTTTTGATGGTGTGAGGTCGAATACTACCATCCTCCCACATCGAGAGGATGTGCTTCCCCCGAAAATCACCGCTTCTATACATTTTTTCAATAGTAGTCGACCCGTCATGTTCAGTCACAATCCTGGTTCTCCCCACCAAACATTTATTGAAAGCGTACGAGGCGAAGGGTGCCACAATATCCCACAATCCCTGCCCTGTTCCCTTTTCGAATCGTGAGTCAACGGCGGGGATAAATTTGCGCCTATTCTCCTCCATCAACACATCATTCTTTTTTGCCATCGCTTTCCGCAGATTGTCTGCCTCAGAGGCAGAATATCCTGCGTAATGTTGCGCTATGGACATAATTTGTTCCTGGTAGACACAATTGGAGACAACGGCACCATCATTGACAAGAAGGGTGTGGGTTGGTTCAACAGTGACATCATAGGTTGCTGTGGTACGGATGTATCGTACTGAGGACACTGTACTGAGGGTGGGGTCTGTGCAGTTATTAAAGCGACCAATCGTGGTGCACATTACCTGGTCTATGCCAGGTTTCAACATTCCCACTGTTACCCATCCGCGCTGCGTGAGGAAGGGGTGCATCAGCGAGGCATCGACAGTGTATCCATTATCGAGTGTGACACGGTATACGTCCTTGGTTCCACTCGGCCAGCAGTGTGTTACCTCTGCCCCCACAATAGTATTGTGCTCAGTATCATAGGAGAGGATACGTACAGGAATGGGTGGAATATGTGCCATGGTGGTGGCCAGTTCCGCCACCGTCATAGTGGTGTTGTCATTGGCAATATGAACGATCGTATCAGGCGCTAGACAAAGCCCATACGTATCGTGAAGAATCTCCCCCATGTCAGGGTGAAACACTTCTACAGGCTCTTCTCCGTTTTTGCGGTGCGCGAATGACATGTGGGCGTTCATTCCCATGGGCCCCGGACGGTAAAGGGCGACACAGGCAGTAATGTCGGAAAATTCTGTGGGGCGTAATTCACGCAACAGCTGTTTCATCCCATCGGATTCCAATTGGAATACCCCATCGGAATCGCCTTTGGCGAGCATCATATATGTATCCCCGTCGTCGAGGGGGAGAGAATATGTTTGGATATTCTCTCCTAGGTCTCGGAGGATTTTATGTTCTGTTTGTGAACAAATGCCGAGGTTTTTGAGTCCCAGAATATCCATTTTGACGGCGCCCAAATCCTCGGTGTCATCCTTATCGTATTGGCAGACGGGGAGTACGGCGCTCTTATTTCGGCGGAGTGGGAAAATATCGTCCAGTGGAGTATCAGTGATAATAATACCGCACGCGTGAATACCGAAAGAGTAGAGCGTCCCCGATAGTTCGGAGGCAAGGCGGATAATGTCAAAAAGGACATGCTCTGGAGGAACATCCTTGTGCGGTGTCCGTGCAACCCTCTCCCTGATGGCGGACATAATGCTTGGGGGGATGTGATTAGTCCGCATCATCGCCTCAAAGGCATCGGCTAGGGTGGTGACATCATCATTCTCATCGACCCACTCCATAATGGAATCGGAGAAAATGTGGCCATGCTGGGGGAGAATGCCTTTAGTGCGGCAAATGGCAGTAATGGCTGCCCTATCCTTCATGGCAGTGTAGTTGGCGATATGAGCAACGTGATTGGTACCAAAATGGTGCTGAATGAGTTCCAGGAGACGCCCACGGTCGGCTTTATCGACGTCCATATCAATATCTGGCATAGATACGCGTGCCGGGTTCAAAAAGCGTTCAAAAAAGAGATTGTAGGCAAGAGGATCCAGGTCTGTAATACCGAGACAATAGGAGACGATACTTCCCGGCGCTGACCCACGTCCTGGACCTTTATTGATATTATTGTCGACCATAATATCTACGATGGTGCGAACAATGAGAAAATATCCATTGAACCCCATATTGTCGATCACAGACAGTTCATAGTCGATACGCTCTTGTACCTTTTGCGGAATATTCCCCCGCCCATCGCCATACCGGGAGACATCTCGGGCCCCCTCCATGACGAGCGATCGCAGATGAGACGCCTCCGTTTCTCCATCGGGAACATCCACTTTAGGCATGAGATAGGTTTTCTTATCCCCCATGGGCATATCAAAATGGGAGCGCTCCATAATATCCAGTGTATTGTCGAGTGCTCCAGGAAATTGATCGTCAGGGAAAAGTTGTTCCATTTCCTGCCGTGTGGTGAGGAAGAAATGGGGGTTGCGGATATTCGTGTCCATGCGGAAGCGATGCTGGTCTGTCGCTTTCGCCTTTGTTTGCATACAGAGAAGATGATCGTGAATTTCTGCGTCAGCGGCAGTGCAGTAGTGCGTGTCATGAGCGGCGACGAGCGGTAGCCCCAGTGCATGTGCCATTTTGACTTGGTAGGGGAGAATCAGATGTTCTTCTGGGATATTGTGGTTGTGGACTTCAACAAACACATGATCTTTTCCTACAATATCGATGTAGTTTCCCACCACGTCACATCCAGCGTGAACAATATCATCCTCGCTGTCACCCTGCTGGAGTGCGCGCAGCATGGCTTGTGAAGAGGCAGACCCTAAGCATCCGGTAAGAATCGTCATATCGGTGTGGTATTTTTCAAGAAGGGTATTGTCGATGCGAGGTTTGTGATAAAAGCCTTCCTCCCACGCCGATGACTGCTGTTTCACAAGTGACTGGTACCCCTCCCACGTGTGAGCGAGGAGGGTAAGGTGGTAATAGGATTTTCCGTGAATATCCTTGGCGTGTTTTGTTCGGTCAGGTGCCCAATAGGATTCGATACCTGGGGTGAAGATGAGGCCATATTTTTGTGCAGCGCGGAACATGCTGGGAATACCGGACATGGAGCCGTGGTCGGTAATGGAAATTCCAGGTTGTCCCATTTTTGCGACGGTTTCCGCAATTTTTTCTGGTGAGCGTAGTCCGTCCAGTTCGCTGAAATAGGAGTGAACGTGATGGTGCACAAAATTATCAGTCATAGCTATGTATGGTAGTCGATGTGTTGTGGATGTGCAAAAGGGTGAAGGGAATGCCCCAGGGGATAGTTCTCCCCTGGGGCATTATTGCTTTGTGCAGAGTACAGAGAATGTGACTCTTATTTGTGTGGAAAAACAGCTGGATACACCTTTGACAATTTGTCGTAGATCATTCCGGCCACTTCTTGCATTTCTGCATCAGCATCTGGCTGTGTGCGCCGTGCCAACATTTCTTTCCATGCTCGCAGATTGCCAGTGGCCACAATTTTTGTTTCAATGTTGTTGGGGAGAATACTTCGCGCTGCTTCACGAGCTTCTTTGCGAGGATGTTCACCGCCAGCTGGGGATTGCAAAAATTCCACCATAGCGGTGTAGCAGTGGAGTGCAGACTCATCCATTTCTGCAAGTTTCTTCACCCACTCGTCATGTCCGCGAAGTGCTGGCGGGATGACAAAATTGGCATTTTCTTCGTTCACAAATCTCTGTGACATCTGACTATAACTGAGATGCCTGTGTCGGATGAGTTCGTGAGTGAATGCACGAGACACACCTTCAAGATAGAATGTTGCTGACACGTGTTCTGCGATGGACCAATGCCCATTCTGGTAAAGTGTTTTTTCTAGATAGTCAGCATTGGATCGTGTAGCAGGATTGGGTTTGTCGAAGGACTGATAGCAGGAGCGTCCTGCAAACTCGATGAGATTTTGCCCTTCAGAAAACGCTGAGCTGTCGTCCAATTCCATCAACCGGCTTATGACGTCATCATGTGTGCCGGTTTCGGCGATCAAGGTGACCTTGGGTTCAACAAATGTTACTGCCACGGGGGAAGTTCCTTTCTCAAAAATAGTGATGCGCATTATTTAACGACCTCAGGCGCATGACTCCGAGGATTTCTTGGCATGAGAATAATGAGAAATGCCCCATAATGCCTCCCATATCAATTGTCAGGCGTTCTCATGAGTTCTGGACTAATTGCCCAAAAGATCTCTATTAACGCTTCTCTGTTGATCTGAGCGGCACCAAGGGGCATTGAAGAAGAAACGGCTACATAACTGGAATAGTGGGGGTGTCTTCTACATTGGTGGCAATTGGGTTCACATATCCACGACAGAACGGCATAACACCTTCTACTCCAGACTGGAAGAGAATGGTGGACATAGGGTGGCCCAGCTGATAGAGACGAATTTCATTCTTCGTTTTTTTCGCAACGGCAGCTAGTGTTCCTAGTGCCTGCTGATTATAGACCGATACCGTACCTTCCGGGATGGGAGTTCCATCAGCATCTGTAACGTCCTGCTTAATGCCCTTACCGTTCAAGGCGTCCTTAATACCATCGACAATACCATGGCCATCTGGACACTGTGTGACAGTCAGAGAGAATGCCGACTGATCAAATTCCGCCACATACTCTGACACTTCCAGGGTTTCCTCCTGATTGTCATAGGTGAGCGTGAGAGCATAATCCTCATTCTCCTTATTCTTTCGAGCGCGCTTCCCAAAAATAGAGACAATACTCTTCACATCCTCCAATGGGATTCCAATGACGGCATTGTCAAGGGTGCCATCTGCTGGCATAAAACTATGTCCAGCGGCGCCAAGCGTCATCGAATATCCAGCGATGAGCGTGCGAACACCCGGCTCATCGCCATATTCACCCTGAGTGACGGCAAGGTACACGCTATTGTAGTCGGGAATGTCATCTTTCCCATAGGCGGTTTCTGCAAGAACATTCAGCATAGAGCAAAAATCACTTGCATTAACAGTGAGACGTGACATATATCTATACTCCTTCTTTTAAGTGTACTGCGCTGCTTTATTCAGCGCCTTAAATTCTTGTTGAACAGCGTGACGCGATTCGGTGCGAATGAACGTCACCTTCTGCACCTTATTGTTCCCCATAGGGACAGTTAGTGTCAAGGTGATAGGGGTTGTGGCAATGACTGCTGTGCTGGGATGATTAAACCATTGATGGAGTGCCTTATTGTTGGGGTGTGAGAGCGGACCCTGACAAAACATGAGGGTGGAGATTACATCCTTGGCGATAATGTGGCGGCCTCTAATTGTGTATTTTCCGCCGAAATGATTACATCCGTCATACCCCATCATTTGTCCGTCAGCCAATGATAGTGTCATATTGGGTTGAGTCCGCCAGGTTCCACCAACATTCTCATCAGTCAGTCCACCATCCATATCAAAGGGTGGAAGGAGTGGGATAAGGGCAAGGGTACCGGCAAGGGCGGGGGCAAGAATTTTTACGAGCATATGTCATCATCCTTAGAAATGTGCAGGTCAAGCTGGGTGAGCATTCCCTGGATTTCTTTGATTATATCATGGGCAGAATGTTCTCCACCGCTATTAGTGAGATGAAGGAGGGTAATGAGATCATCTACTGTCATCATAACCCACTGTTCACCAGGGTTAGCAACATTGTGTCGTTTTGCCACGACAACGCCTACAGCTGCACCGAGATTCTCTGCTTCAGTATGAGCCTCGCGAACATATTGTGGCCATGCATAGGGACGGCCAGCTCCAGGGTTTTTAACTTCCACAGCAATTTTGACGCGACCATTCTGGGCCGTTACTCCAGAAATGTCACCTTCATCACAGGATCCTTTTTTTACCATGCGGTCAATGCCAGGCTGGTAATGGTCATTCAAATAATCAGCGATAGCGCGCTCTAGTGTGATGCCCGCCTTTTTTGCTGATGCTCTATTGCGTGCCATATATTAACTCATTATCCTTTCAATGGTGGCCTTCCATTGTGACGGGAATCCTCCCTTATGGTGTGCTCCATGATTGTATATACTTCGTGGCGAGATAAGGTGGTGATGGGGGTGAGTGGCGTAGAAGGATGCATACTCTGTATACGTCAGATCAAAAACAGAACAGTCATAGAATTGTGCAGCCTCTTCTAGACTTTTTTGCATCCACATCTTTCCGCTGCGAACTGCCCATTTATTGCCCCTTTTGCTGGGGGGTATTTTGGCTGCTTCACAGGCATCATTCCATGACCCAAAGCGGCGTACGATCTGATCTGGGTGGGGATGCCACAACTCTTTATAGCGAAGATAGTGCTGCTTCGTCATGCCATTCACCATGTCTGCCCGATGGCGTGCATAAATGGTGTTGAGGATGATAGCAATCTCTGTCGGTGTAAAGTGGTCCACCTGTGTGAGCCGATGCCATTCAGGAAGATGGCGCAATTCATCTGGTCTCTTGACATAACGTCGTGCTAATTCTTGACGTTGCAACCGTACAGACGATGGGGACCCCGGCACTACTTTTGGGCTTTCGACGAGGTTGTCGACGAATCCCCATCGTCATCCCCTAGGGTAATACTATCCCCATCGAAAAGGGAATGCTCCACTGGCAGCGGGACATTAACGCTGTCATCGCGGTTTCTGTCGGCAATGAGGGCGTATCCAGCCAAATCAACAATAGTGTCCCGGCGTGGAATGGGGCCCGACATGCGCGCTAGCTTATAGTACATCATAAGAATGTCAACATCAATGGGACGAATGGGAACATCCGTCATGATTTCCCACTGCTTAGCAATGAGGGCATGGGACAGTTTTTCGTCACCATAATCATCCTGACGATCCTCATCAACAAGCTGTGACACCTGGTCAAGAAAATCTTTCCCGCCAGACGCGGTATCCTTAAAGGTACTTGTGGTGGACGAAGTGGGAAGCGTGGAATTGCCATTCAGATAATCCATAATGGCAGCATATCCCACAACGTCACACATAATGTCATGAACACGATCAGGGGAGGTGTTTTGATGGAGCGATGATAATTTGAATGCCATGAGCATCATAACAACATCACTGGGGGTAAGCATGGACTGGAGGTGGCATGACCACAGCCCGGCAGTTTTCGTGAACAGTTCTTTGGGGTCACCGTAGGTGTTGTGTCGCTGGGACATCATAGTACGAACTGTGGTGAATAGATTGTCGTTTTTATTGACTGGCATAATGAAATGCTTTCCTGTATTTCGGTGGCAGGGACACGTGGTGCGCCCGTTTTCTCAACTCTAACAGAACATAGTGCTTCCTTCCAAGCAGATTCTTGTTATGATGGGGAAGACCATGTTGGCGAATGGGTGTGTAACGCCCATTCTACGAGTTATCTTCCCAGGAGATGTAGTATGCGTACACTTCATCGTGATGAACGCCGCAAGAATACCAATAGAATCAAAAAGCAGCTACAGCAGTTGATGGAGCGGTATAACCAAGAAGGGGAGGACCATCGCGTCAACATGATTGAATTTATTCTCACCTGCTGTGAACATGATGATATTTTCTATGTGGAAAATATTGTGGCTAAATTGCATGTAGAGGCCAATGATGACACGGTGGCCATTGTGGATACTGTACTTGACATGATGCGTCGTAACATTAGTGAGCGCAAAAATGAGTACACTAAATTTATGACCGTCTTGCAGGAAATAATGAAACAACATGCCCCGGACTATGTGTTGGGAATTTATGGTGGATCGTTGCGTCGTTCCTCTATCGCATCCGCCGGGTTCTATGAGACTAGTGAAGGATACGGCATCCCCACAGCCCACCAAGTTGTTGTTAATAACAACAATAGTTTCACCTCCTCCAAGGGTCACAGTTATCGTGATGTTCACATCGTCTACTATATTCCCACCATTTTCCCGGAAGAGGAGTTCCATGCGCTCAATCCCTATGGTGATGACGGCAGTCCAGACAAACTGACATATGTTCGCCATGATGGTGAGGATTTCCATAAAGAAAACCGTCGGAATATCCGCCAGCGCATTCGCCGGGTGATCAACGGTGAGGTATCTCCCGAGGACTTT
>QWCU01004645.1_pt1 | contig 11721 bp, 8 predicted proteins | sample 1972601 | NCBI WGS metagenome assembly QWCU01 (sample SAMN09866700, study PRJNA288562) | Human vaginal metagenome isolate pre2_vaginal, whole genome shotgun...
CGTATTGGAGTTTCATTTTGTGGAATATTTTTTGATGCAACACCAATTTTTACAGCAAAAATAGCAGATTCGGCGAGCACTACTGCGCTAACCCATTGCCATGCGTGCTTTTTGCCATAGAGCACAGCCGCATAAACAATGGTTGGTATAAAGAAATTAGCAAATAAAATATTAGGCAAGCATATAAGTTGTATTGCAGAAAATGCTGCTGCAACAATTGCGCACGTAGTCGGAGCTTTTCTACGAAACATAAATGGAATCATAGTAGTAAGCGTAAGTATTCTATAAAGTATTTGTAATGAAAGCGAGCTTGAATATTGTGAAGTCATTCCAGTTCCAACAGTAAAATCGTAAGTTGGTATAAAAAGCATTAGAACAGTCCAAGGTGATGCATAAATAACATCGCCAATAAGCCAATGTTGTTCAAACCATTGTGATACTTTCTCAATCCTATTTTGTGAATTATTTGTCGCTGGCAAAACTTTTGATGAGGTTTTATCGCTTGTATTTTCTGGTTTTTCTTGCGTTGATAATGGATTATTAACTTTTACGTTTTTATAACTAACATTAGGAATACTATTTAGTGCAGAAGCAGTAGTGTTTGATTGGTCTGTGCTGTAAGAGTATGGAATAAAAGCAGCAATACTAAATGTTCCATCGTTTTGTATTCCATAATCAAGTGTTCCATGAAGATTTTCAATGCGCTCTTTCATGCCAATCAAACCATAACCATTTTTATGTGGCACACCGCTATTTTGCTCTTGATTAGCTTCAAGATTGTGTACTTCATTTGTGATTTTTAGTGTTAATCCTTGTTCGTTCCACTGTTCGTGAATGTTTATTTTAATGCCATTTCCTGCATGCTTTCGAATATTAGTAAGAGATTCTTGAACAACGCGGTATGCAACGGTTTGTGCATCTTTGTTGAGTTTATTAGAAGAATTTATGCCATCAACAGTGTGCCAAAAAATGTTATTAGGAGATGCAATTTTTGCTTGCTCAATAAGCGAAGGTATGTGATTAAAATCCAATTGAGCGGATGGAGCGTCTGTTAAAGCTTCTAGCAGTCGACGCATGTCGTGAACGGCGCGCTCTGCTTCGTTTTTAATAATATGCATTGTTTTTTTAGCAAGCGAAATATCTTTGGTTGCTGCATAACGACCACCATCTGCTTGAACAATAATAATAGAAAGCGTGTGAGCAACAATATCGTGCATATCCCTAGCGATTCTTGCACGCTCTGCAGTAATAGCAATATGCTGAGCTTTCTTTCGGTACGCGCGAATAGCGTTATTGTTCTCTTGTAAAAGTTGAATAGTGTGTACGTGAGTGCGCTGCCAGTAGCCAATAATAACCGTAATTGTAGTAATAATAATCGCAAAAATTATATTAGGAATTGCAAAATCAAGTATAATTGAAACGCAGTTTTTTATGTTACTACTATTTATATTTTTTACGCTGCAAGAATAACTAGCTTTTAAATGATTGATGCCATATATTGGCCCCATTGCAATATTCCACGATATTACTGCGCAAGATAATACGGTTGTTACGTAAGCTGCAATAACAAAAGCTTTTGAATGTTCTGGATTTCCGCGAGCAATAGCATTAACAAGCAGCACAAAACCAAAGAAATCAGCAAAAAGTTGAGCTGGACCAAATATTACTTGCACAATGCATGCAACAATAAAAATAACAGCTGTGTGTTCGGGCCATAGTTTTCGTAGTGAAAGTAATGATGCAACAACAATATTTATAAGATAGGCTGTAATTAGCGAACTTTGCGTCAAGAATCCGTCAACATTGCTTATAGTATACCGATTGCTTGAAAGTGTAAAAAGAATAAGCGGAATAATGCCCCACAATATATCGTTTAGCGTAAGCCCAGTGCGTAAGCGTTGTATAGCTCTGTTAAACGTGTGAGATATTTTCATAACTACTAGGCTAGTACACGGCACTTTATAGAACAATCGAACTTTAGTATGATTTATATAAGAGTGCGAGTTTGCGTATGTGATTTGTTATTGCAACGTTGCATGCGAGTGCAGAAAGGAATGTTTACAATGGCACTGCTAGCAAAGTATTACGTACCAGGATTGTATGTAGAAGAGCGCGCAATCGATGTTCCTTTAGATTGGGAGCAAAACACTCCAGGCGATTCTATTAAAGGGGAGAAGATTCGCCTATTTTGCAGGGTTATTAGTGCTCCAGAACATGCGCATGACGATTTGCCTTTGCTAGTGTTTTTGCAAGGAGGCCCAGGAGGTCAGTGCCCTCGTCCGCTTTCGCCGTCTAGCGATGGTTGGATTCAAGAAGCAATTAAGCATTTTCGCGTAGTCTTGCCAGACCAGCGTGGTGTTGGGCGCTCTTCTAGGGTAGATGCTTCTACGATTAAGCGCATGGCAGACGACGGAGTGAGCGTAGAGCGGCAAGCATGGTACTTAAAGCGATTCTTAGCAGATTCTATTATTCGCGATTTTGAGCATTTGCGCTTAACTGAGTTTAATGCAAAGCCGTGGGTTTCTTTGGGGCAAAGCTATGGTGGATTCTTAACGCTTACGTATTTGTCGCTTTTCCCGCAAGGATTGATTGCAAGCTTCACAACTGGCGGCATTCCGCATGTTCCTGCAAATGCGCGTGAAGTCTATGAACATACTTTTCCTCGTATGGCGCGTAAAACTGAGCAATTCTATGAGCGCTATCCGCAGGATGTTGCGCGCGCTGCTGCTATTGCAGATAGGATTTCTCAAGGAGATGTTTTCTTACCTAATGGCGAAAAGCTAACCGTTGAGCGATTCCAGACTCTTGGATCATCTTTTGGCATGAAGCCAAGTTTTGAAAGAGTTCATTGGTTGATTGACTCCGCATTTTCGGATGGAGATGGATCTCTTAAGGCATTTAAGCATGGCGGTGGAACAGCAGACGGCTATTTAAGCGATGAGTTTCTTTACGGTGTTATGGATGCAACATCTTCTAGTCCGCTATATTGGCCGCTGCAAGAATTTATTTATGCTGATGGTGAATTAGAGCACCCGATTTTGTGGGCAGCTCAGCAGGTTAGGGAAACAATGCCAGAGTTTTCTGGTAGCGCGCGCCCGCTTCTTTTTACGGGCGAAGCTATGTTTCCTTGGATGTTTGATCAAGAAAAAGCTTTGCAACCATTCTTGCCAGCAGTTGACTGCTTAATGAGCGACAAGCAGTTTGGCAAGATTTACGATTTAGATCAGCTTGCAAATAACGAAGTTCCTTTGCAAGCAGCGGTTTACTTCGACGACATGTACGTTGATTCTGGTCTTCAGTTAGATACGCTTTCGCGTATTGCAAACTCCCATTATTGGACAACAAACGAGTTTGAGCACGATGGTGTTCATGGCGACTTTGTGTTCCGTCATTTGCTAGAAGAGGCAAAGAATCGTGGAGATTTGGAGTCTATTTATAAGTGATATAAGTGATAAGTAATATAAGCGGTAAGTAACTTTGATTAAAGTACCTAACAAATGATTAGATATACAAGTTATATATACAAATGATTAGATGCTTAATAAAAAGTTAGTGTTTATTTAGTGTTCGTTTTAGTGTTTAGATATTAAGGGGATTTGTTAATGAGTTCTAACTCAATTGGAACCGTTGGATTTATTGGTTTTGGAAACATGGCTCAAGCAATTGCTCAAGGTTTGATTCGCGCTAATGTTTTACAAGGTAGAGATATGGTTGCATGCGCGGCGCACTTTGAAAAACTTGTTAATAATGCAAGCAAATTTGGCGTAAAAGCGTTAAAAAGTGCGTGTGAAGTTTGCGATTCTAGCAATGTTTTAATTTTGGCTGTAAAACCAAATCAAATAGAAGAAGTTTTGCAACCTATTGCAAAAACTATTGTAGAAAGAAAAATCGCAATTATTTCCGTTGCAGCAGGCTGGACTCTTAAGCGTTACAAGAATCTACTTGGCAAAGATGCTAACGTGCAATGCATTATTCCAAATACGCCAATCGCAGTTTGCCAAGGAGTCACTCTAGCAGAAAGCGAAAATACACTAACGGATAGTCAACTAGAAGCTTTTAATGCTATTTTTAATCCGATTTCTTTAGTCGAGCGAGTAGATAGCGAGCACATGAATATTGCAATGTGTGTTTCTAGTTGCGCTCCAGCTTTTACTGCTATGTACATGGAAGCTTTAGCAGATGCTGGCGTAAAGTATGGTCTAAAGAGAGATTGTGCATATCGCTTGGCTGCAAAGATGATTGAGGGAGTAGGCGCGTTGTATATGGATACGCGTGTTCACCCAGGGGCTATGAAGGACGCAGTATGCTCTCCTGGTGGCACTACGATTCGAGGTGTTGCAAAGCTAGAATCGTGTGGTTTTAGGGGAGATGTTATTAGCGCTGTTGACGCAATTCAACAAAAATAAAACATTACGAGTATAGTAGTGTAGTCACTTCCGCTAGCTGGTCTAAAGTAGGTAATATGTCTTTAACTATTGGAATCGTAGGTTTGCCTAACGTTGGTAAATCAACTATGTTTAATGCGCTAACACGAAATAACGTTTTAGCGGAAAATTATCCATTTGCAACAATCGAGCCAAATACTGGTATTGTGCCTTTGCCAGACAAGCGTTTGCCTGTTTTAGCAAAGCTTGTTAAAACCGAGAAAATCGTTCCAGCAACCGTTACATTTGTTGATATTGCAGGAATCGTTAAGGGTGCTAGCGAAGGCGAAGGCTTGGGCAACAAGTTCCTTGCTAATATTCGCGAAGCAGATGCTATTTGCGAAGTTGTTCGCGCGTTTAACGATGATGACATTGTGCACGTTAATGGCAAGGTGGATCCTGCAGACGATATTGACACAATCAACACGGAGCTTATTCTTGCAGATTTGCAAACAATCGAGAATGCTTTGCCAAAGTTAGAAAAAGATTTACGTGGCAAAAAAGTTACTCAAGAATACGTTGGCGCAGTGAACAAAGCTAAAGAAATTCTTGAATCTGGAAAGACGATTGATCAGGCTCATAACGAGAAGTTGATTAATAAAGACGACGTTTACGATTTGCACTTGCTTACTGCTAAGCCTTTTATTTATGTGTTTAATGTTGACGATTCAGAGCTTTCGGATGATTCTTTGAAGTCTAAGCTAGCAGAGTCTGTAGCTCCTGCAAAGGCGATTTTCCTTAACGCGCAATTTGAGTCGGAGCTTACTGAGCTTGATGAAGAAGATGCTAGAGAAATGCTTGCAGATGCAGGATTACAAGAATCTGGATTGGATCAGCTTGCGCGCGTTGGCTTTGATATTTTAGGGCTTCAAACCTATTTGACTGCTGGCGTTAAAGAAGTTCACGCATGGCAGATTCATAAGGGTTGGACTGCTCCGCAAGCTGCAGGCGTTATTCACACAGATTTTGAGCGTGGATTTATTAAAGCAGAAGTTGTTTCTTACAATGATTTTGTTGAGGCTCAAGGCTCTATGGCAAAAATCAAGGAAGAAGGAAAGCTTCGTCTTGAAGGCCGCGATTATGTTATGCAAGACGGAGATATTGTTGAATTTAAGTTTAATGTGTGATTAGTTAGACAATAATCATATAAATAATCAAATAACGTGTAATTTGGCGCTGCTTAGGCACTATAGTGTAGTATCGAAGTGGCGCCTTTTATTTTGTTTACTTATGGAGATTGTATGAATATATTTTATGCTTTTAAAAGCATGTTAAAGTCGCTTATTTCGCGATTTGTGAAATATGTTATTAGCTTAAAATCTCCAAAAAATCGCAAAATTTTCTACAAGCGTGCGCTCGCTTTTCTAATTGTTTTGGTCTTCTTTAGTTTTGTTGGATTCCAAGTATCGCATGTTGTTCAAGAAGCGAATAAGCGTATTTTTGTAAATCTTAAAGCACAATATTTTAAGTCAAACAAGCTTGATTCCGCTTTAAGTAATGTAAAAAGTAAAAAAGGCGATAATTTTGGCGCGAAGTTGAAAGCAAAAAAGACGCCATTAGAGCATAATGATAAGTCCAAAGATAAGTCTAATGATAGCTCTAATGCACAAAATCAAAATGCGAATGCAATTGATTTTTCTAACTTATGGAAGATTTCTACAGGCGGTCAATATCCAAATCTTTCTGGAATAGATGCAAATCATTTGCAAATAAATGTAGACCTTAAAAAACAACGTGTTTATATTTATGCGAATAATAATCTTGTTTATACAATGATTGTTAGCTCTGGAATGAATAACTCCACACCTAAAGGCGATTTTAGAATAGGGCATAGGGGATATCATTTTTACAATAGAACAGAAGGAATGGGTGGAGACTATTGGGTTGGTTTTATAGGAGCAAAGTATTTGTTCCACTCTGTTCCAACTCGTGCTAATTTTGGCGATTATATTGTAGAAGAAGCGCAAAAACTTGGGGTCCCTGCATCGCACGGATGTGTGCGATTAAGTGTTCCAGATGCTAATTGGTTCTATACGAATATTCCAGACGGAACAGCAGTACATATTGAATAATCTGTTTTAGAGTTATGTGAAGCATTTACGTAAGTAAGAAATATAAAAAATCAGGAGATTTCAAAATTCAATCCCCTGATTTTTTGTTTGCGCTTTAATTGCGTTTGTTTTAACTGCGTTTGTTTTATCTATGTTTGTTTATTAGAAGAACAAAACGCTAGCTGTGCAGGCCAATGCTGTTAAAACAATAGATGCCAGGAAGCTTGCTAAGAATGCTGCTTTTCCTTGCTTAAATATAACTCTAAAGTTTACGTTGATTCCAAGAGCAGCCATAGCCATTCCAAGGAAGACGTATCCTGCGTCTACAAGTAGTGATGCGTAGGACGAAACAAAAGGCACGTACGTACCAATAACAGATGCTGCAATAAATCCAAGCATAAACCATGGGAAGTTGATTTTGCGCTTTCCGTTATCTTCTACTTGGCTGTGGCGAGCATTCCACCAAATTGCAATAAAGATTGATGTAGGAACAAGCATAAGAACTCGAGTAAGCTTCATGATTGTTGCAACGTCAATGCTTCCAAAAGCTCCGCCCGCTGCAACAGCGTGTGCGATTTCGTGGAGCGATGCGCCAGATGCAATTCCAAGCTGCTGCTTAGTCATTCCAAAGTGAGGAAGAATAAAGATTTCTGCCAAAGCGTAGATTGTGCCCATTATTGCAACTGTTGCAACAGCCATAACCTCGTTTTGTTCTTTTTCGTCCTCATCTTGTGGAAGCACTGGCATAGATCCCGAAAGACCCATAACAGCTGCAGCTCCGCAAATGCTTGTGCCTCCTGCGGTTAGCATTGCAAGTTGTGGGCTAACCTTAAGGAATTTTGCAATGTTGTATGTAATGCATACCATAACAGCAACTAGAACGGCTGCAATTGGTAGGCACTTTAATCCTTGAGTAAATAGAACGTGCAAATTTAGCTTAAAGCCAAGCAAAATAATGCCTAGTCGAAGTAGCTTATTTGCGATTAGGCCAGCAGATGCTTTAACGCCTGCTCGTCTAGAATCATTGTTCAACTTGTATACGTGCAAAGGCAGCTGCAGAGCCATACCAATAAGCAACGCAATAATAAGAGCTCCCAAAAGGCTTAGGCCTGGGAACTGCTTGAGCCAGCTGCCGATTAAGGAAGCTAAAAGTGTAAGCACAGCTATAAGAGCCATGTTTGTTGTGCAGATTTTCTTTTTCCATGTATCAAAGAAATTAACCATTTAGCCAATTATTCTCTCATAATCGGACAAAAACGAACAAAAAATCAAAAATATTTACACATTTCTAGCGTTTTGTTGTAATGGCAAGCGACACGCCTATATAAAAATCACATAATAAAACATATTCGATAAAAATCTATCGTAGTTTTGTATTAGTTCCATTTACATTGTGATTAATTAAATCTTGTTGAAAAAAATCATAATTGTGTAATCATTATCTGTAGTTAAAGAGGTAATTATGTGCAATATTAATATTCAAATTAAACGCATTTATGAATCATCTGATGAAGATGATGGCTTGAGAGTATTAGTAGATAGATTGTGGCCTAGAGGAATAAGTAAAGAAAAGGCAAATCTTGATTTGTGGTGTAAAGATATTGCTCCATCAAGTGATTTGCGAAAATGGTTTAGCCATAAGCCTGAGCGCTTTAAAGAATTTTCTAATCGTTATATTGAAGAGTTAGATGAGAATCAAGATTGTGTAAACCAAATCGTAGATATATGTAGAAAAAGTAAAAAAGTAACGTTTTTATATGGAGCGAAAGATCCGCGTATAAATCATGCAATTGTATTAAAAGATTACATTCAAAATGTTTTGCAAAATTAAGATTGTAATAAGCGAATCTAATACATAAGCAAAAGTTTATGTTTATAAACTTTTATGAGTAATAATTAGTGGTGTTTGATGCGTTTTCGACACACCGATTTTCCTTGATATTTCAACAAAACAAATTTATAAATTTATTATTTTTCAAATTGTCTCGACACTTTGTGATTAGTACATTAGAATGACCACTTGGCTAGGGGGCGGCGGTTGGTATAGCCTCTGCAAAATCTGCCAAACCTGCGCTTGAGTAGTGCTTGTTTTTTTTTTTTTAAGCTGGCGCTTGTTTTGGTGGTTGTTTTTCAATCACAAACTTACATACGAACTTGTTTTACACAAGGAGAAAACGATGAAATCGTTGTTTACATGGCAGCTTCATGGAGACGGAAAAACTTTGAAGCCAGGAGAAGTAGTAGAGCCAGATGAGCGTTTAACTTGGACTCGTACTGCTGGTATTGGCGCTCAGCATGTTATTGCTATGTTTGGCGCAACATTCTTAGTGCCAATTCTTACAGGCTTTGATCCGTCTACTACTTTAATGTTCACGGCTCTTTCTACAGCACTGTTCTTGTTGATTAACGCAAATAAGCTTCCTAGTTATTTAGGAAGCTCTTTTGGTCTTATAGCACCTGTTATGGCTGTAACTGCTGCGCATAAGGGTATTGCTGTAGCAAGCTTTGGCATTATGTGCACGGGTATTCTTCTTGCGCTAATCGGTGTGCTTGTGCATTTTGCTGGAGCAAAGTGGATTGACATTATTATGCCTCCTGTTGTTAACGGTGCAATTGTTGCAATCATTGGCTTTAACTTGGGACCGGCTGTTTGGGGTAACTTCCAAAAGGCTCCAGACACTGCTTTGGTAACTTTGGTTGCAGTTATGCTTATTGCAGTAATTTTTCGCGGTCTTCTTGGACGATTGAACATCTTGCTTGGTGTTCTTGTTGGCTACGCTTACGCATGCTTCCAGGGTCAAGTTGACTTTAGTAAGATTGAGCAAGCAGCTTGGATTGGCTTCCCTAAGTTCCACACTCCGCAAGTTGACTTCTCTGTTTTGCTTATGTTCTTGCCAGTTGTGCTGGTTCTTATTGCAGAAAACGTTGGTCACGTTAAGTCTGTAGCTCAAATGACTGGCCGTGACTACGATTCCAAGATTGGTACAGCTTTGTTTGCAGACGGCTTAGGCACTGCAATCGCTGGCTGCTTTGGCGGATGCGGTACTACAACTTATGGCGAAAACATTGGCGTTATGGCTGCAACAAAAGTGTATTCTACTGCCGCTTATTGGTGCGCTGCATTCTTTGCATTCGTATTAAGCCTTTGCCCAAAGTTTGGTGCAATTGTAAACTCCATTCCAGCAGGCGTTTTGGGCGGTGTAACCACTTTGCTTTACGGCATGATTGGCATGATTGGCGTTCGCATTTGGGTAGAGAACAAAGTGAACTTCGATAAGCCAGTTAACATTATGATTGCTGCAATCGTTATGATTATTGGCATTGCTAACTTCCAATTTGCTGTTTCTGGAATTCAGTTCAACGGTATTGCAATCGGCACTGTTGTTGTGTTGGTTGTATACCACATTATGAAAGCAATTGGAAAGCTTACTGGAACAATCGCTAAAGACGATCCAGATGTTGCTTAGCTTAAATGCTTCAATATGATTTAATTTAATCAAATTAGGCGCGTTCGCTACTTTGTGAGCGCGCTTTTTTGTAATTACTTTTGACTACATAACAAACACAACGAACACAACACGTAGATTGGGAATAATTAGTATAGTATTATTAACCTTATGTTGAAAGTCATCATAGAAATAATCATTGGCGTTGCATGGGCTGCTTTTGGCGCTTATATGGCTAAAAAACCTAAAAACACTAAAGTGCATAAGCGTTCCGATTATACAAGCGATGGAAAGAAAAAGAGCAATCAAAATAATGATTTTGCCGATACTTCTGCAGATGATTCTATTGACCAAGATGTAGTTGTAGAAAGCATTGATGAAGATAATAGCAGTGTCAATGTTGTTGATAAAGATGCTTCTAAAGATGAGTCTAATAGTGAAAACAAAGATAAGACTTCTTCAAAGTTTGCAAAAAAAAAATAAAAGATTTGGCAGACTATTATAGTGACGATGATGACCTTGGTGACCTCTTTAGCGATATATTAGAAGCTAAGAAAAAACTAGAAAACGAAGGTGATTCGCCCAAAAATAGCGATACTAGCGATGCTAGCGAAGATAGTAAAGATAGTAAAAGCAATAAAAGCGATAATAAAAGCTCAAATAGTAAGGAGAATAATCGCTATATGAGAATAGATTTTGATGTAAATAAGTTTGTTGGAAAATCAAGAAAATGGCGTTGGGCTATTGTTGCAATCGTAGTAGCAATAGCTTTTATATGCTCAATTATTTTTGGTTTTTCTACTTTTATTACAGATTGCATGTGGTATGCGCAACTTGGATTCGAGAGCGTAATTTGGATTCAACTAGCCGCTAAAATCGGCGTTTGGGCTTTGTATGCTCTGCTTATGGCTGCATTTGGGTATTTGTCTGCATATATTGCGATTAAAAAACGCCCTGGAAGTGAAGACGGCGTATATGTTAAAGAAAAAGGCAATATTTTAGACACTAAAAAGGGAATAAGCTCTAAGCTTGCAATGCATGTTGCAGGAGTTGTGTCTTTGATTGTAGGCGCTGTGTTTGGAATGCAATTCTACAATCATTGGGTGCAAATTTTGCTTATGTTTAACTACCAATCATTTGGTATTAAAGATCCGCAATTTGGATTTGATAACGGTTTTTACGTGTTTGTTTTGCCAGGATTGCGTCTTTTTACTAGAGCGTTTATTGTTCTTCTTGCTGTTTCTTTGCTATTTAGCGTTATAACAAACGCTTTAATGGGAGCTGTAAGGATTACGCTGCCTGTAGGAGGCAAGGGCATTTTTAACATAACTAAAAGTGCAAGGCGCCAAATTTCTGCATGGTTTATGCTCGTTATTATTTTCTGGTCCGTTTTGCAAATATTAGATGTATTTGCGATTGTAAATTTGGATGGTTCTAAGATTACTGGCGGATCTTACACAGATATGAATGCTGGCGTTCCTTCCAGCATTGCAATGGCTGTAATAACACTAATTGTTGGAATTGTTATAACAGCGTGGTTGCTAAAGTCTCATGCTCTTAATGGAAATGTAAAAATCGGTACGCGTTTTGCTGTAGCTGTTAAAGCTTGGCGCACGCCTGCTATAGCTGTTGCGTCTTTAGTCGTATGCGCTATGGTTTTGTCTTTTGCTTGGCCTGCTCTTTTGCAACGTTTTAAGGTAGCACCGAATGCTCAAGAATTAGAAGCCACTTATATTCAGCGAAATATTGATGCAACTAAGTTTGCGTATGGCTTAAATAATGTTAAAAAAGAATCGTATA
>QWCU01004657.1_pt1 | contig 11190 bp, 6 predicted proteins | sample 1972601 | NCBI WGS metagenome assembly QWCU01 (sample SAMN09866700, study PRJNA288562) | Human vaginal metagenome isolate pre2_vaginal, whole genome shotgun...
CCAAGCGCTCTGGCAAGTTGGCAACGTCTGCGCGAACCTTAAGCTCCTGAACGTCTACGAATGCAACAGCAGCACCCTTTGGAGTGCCTTCAACAAACACTGGCACCTCAACGTCAATCTTCTCGCCAGCCTTAACTTCGTAGAAGTCAATGTGCTCAACAATGCGCTTAACAGGGTTGCGCTGAACATCCTTAACAACTGCGATTCGCGATTCCTTACCAAACTTAATGGTAAACAAGGCGTTTGCGTGACGAAGCGAAAGAGTGGTCTCCCTCATTGGAAGAGTAACGTGTACAGGTTCAGCACCGCCAGCGTAAATGCTTGCTGGAATCAAATTTGCAACGCGCAAACGGCGAGCAACGCCCTTACCGAATTCATTGCGCACATTGCCTTCAAGTGTAATCTTTGTAGCCATATCGGTCTCCTTATGGTCTGGATTATGCGGATAATCTTATTTAAATCCAGCTTCAGGCGCACCGACGCGCCGAAAACCACCATAAGTTGGCATCAGCCCAGTCGATAACGGAACTTACACAACAATCGCAGTGTTATTCCCTCGCCAAAGCAACTTGTCTAGTCTACAAAAACACTTAGACATGCGCTTATCCAAAAAATATCAACACAAAATCAGGGCAATATCAAGGCAAAAAGTGACTTGAGCTATACAAGCTATTATCATATATAAAAGAAGTAAGCGCGCATTAAATTGTGCGATTAAAAAACAAGCTGATTTTGTGACTAAAGTTGTGACACGAGTTGCAACACAAATTACATGTTGCAACGCAAATTTATGACTCAAGATTAGCGCAATTAAGGAGCAGACGTGTCCGTGCTAAACACACTCCAGCAGCAAGCTTTCAACCTTGCTCGCAAGGCCTTGCAAATCGGCAGCAACTTCGCGCATCCAGTTAGCGACGATCGCTCGGGAAGCCAAGACTACTCGCAAGTCGAAGAAAAACAAGAAGCAGCAAACACGCTACTTGCGCAAAAATCGCGTCTGCCTCGCGTAGAAGAGTGGGGCGCAGAAATGCCAACCACCACTTTCCTAGACCCACAAACTGGCTTGTTGACTACAAAAACCGAGGGAAGCGCTCCGCTAGATGAAGGCACAAGCATCTACGACTTGTATGCAGATAGGGCCGCTCGAATGGGAGACGATCCGCTTTACACGTACAAAGAAAACGACGAATGGGTTACAAAAACAGCAAATCAGTTCCTTAAAGAAGTGCGAGATGCCGCAAAAGGCTTAATGCACTACGGTTTGCGCAAGGGCGATGCTGTTGCGTTAATGTGCAAAACCTCGTACGAGTGGGATATTGCGGATGCTGCAGTTATGGCATGCGGAGGCGTGCTTGCTACGATTTACGACACTGATTCTGCCGAGCAAATTCGCAACATTGTAAACAACTCCGATTCGCGCTTTTTGATTGTTGGAACAACCGACATGAAGGAAAAGGCGGACGGCGCAATCGAAGAATGCCCAAGCCTTGAGCGCATTATTTGCATAGAAACTGGCGGATTGGCGGAACTTCAGGCTTTTGGATACGCTGTTAGCGATGAAGAGCTAGACGAGCGCATTGACTCGGTTAAAAAAACCGACTTGTGCTCAATCGTGTACACTTCTGGCTCTACAGCTGCGCCAAAAGGCGTGGAAATGACGCATGAGCATTATTGCACAACGGCGTTAAACTTGCCGATTTATTTGCCAGATTTACTTAGCGAGCCTGATGGATCTGTGCTGTTGTTCTTGCCTCAAGCACATTCGTTTGCGCGCGCAATCAACTATATTGTTGTTGCTAGCACGCTTAGAATCTACATTGCACAAGGCATTACAACGCTTATATCCGATCTGCAAGTTGCAAAGCCAACCGTTATGATTGTTGTTCCGCGTGTGCTCGAAAAAGTGTATAACGCGGCTTCGCAAAAGGCAGGTCACGGCGCTAAGGGACTTGCCTTCCAGGGTGCTGTTGTTACAGCTCAGCAATATATGAAGGAAGTACAGGATTCTGGAGACGCTAAGGCGCTAACAAAGGCTCGCCGCGCTGCTTACGATCCACTGGTTTACCGCCCGATTCGCCAAGCGCTTGGTGGGCGCGCGCGCTGGATTGTTGCTGGCGGTGCGCCGCTTGACCCAGAGCTGCTAGCGTTCTTCCGCGGCGCAGGAGTGCCAGTTTACGAGGGCTACGGTCTTACGGAAACCACTGCCCCATGCGCGTTCACACCTATTGGCGTTCCATTCCACGAAGGCTCCGTTGGTATTGCTTTCCCAGCTTTCACTTTGCGAATTGCTAAAGATGGCGAAGTTCAAATTAAGGGCACTTGCGTGTTTAAGAGATATCACAAGAACGAAGAGGCGACCGAAACTTCGTTTACAGAAGACGGATGGTATGCTACTGGCGATTTGGGCAGAATTGACGACGACGGCATGCTTTACATTACTGGTCGCAAGAAGGACTTGATCATTACTGCTGGCGGAAAGAATGTGGCTCCTGGCCCTATTGAAGAAGTGATTAAGCGTTGCGAGCTTGTATCTCAAGCTCTTGTTCTTGGAGATAAGAGGCCATTTATATCTGCTCTTGTTACTTTAGACGAGGAGATTTTGCGCAATTGGCTTAAATCCAAGGGTCTAGACGAGACTATGAGCATGGAAGATGCAGCAAATAACGCGGTTGTGCGTGCGGAAGTTCAAAAGTTTGTGGATCTTGCAAACGAAGGCGTATCGCGCGCGGAATCTGTGCGAAAGTTCATTATTTTGCCAGAAGAGTTTACTCAAGAAAACGGCTTAATGACGGCTTCTATGAAGATTATTCGCCCTCGCGTTATTAAGAAGTATTCTGCATTGCTCAACACGCAAATGTACACGATTCGCAAGAAGTAGCGCTGATTAAAGCGCGAATCGCCAGCAAACCTACTTGCGATTTATGCGCGAATCACCCAAAACCGCGGTCGACTGGTCTTATACCTACTCGTCTACCGCGGTTTTTGTTGTTGATTTTGCCCGCGTTTGTTCCCTTTTACCCGCGTTTGTTCCCTTTTTGGTCAATTTTGGAAACAAAAGCAAGAAAAAGTAAACAAACACGGGGAAATTATGCAGCTCGAAATCGTCGATTCGCAGTTTAATCCATAGGTATTTGGTAAAATCACGTTGAAAACTATATGAAAACTATATNACCCCCCCCCCGGTAGAAAATATGTTTTCCAAAACAAGACGAACGGCAAGCAATTGCTAAAAAATCTTGTTCAAAAACACGAAAACTAACGATTTCCTATTATCAAATATGAGGAGAGGTTTTATGAATGCTAAAATCGCAGCCGCTATATCTTTAGGCGCAAGTTCACTGGCATTATTCGGTGTGGCAAATGTGGCCAACGCTGTTGAACAGAATCCAAACATAACTCAAGAAACTAACAATGTAGTTAACAGCGCAAATCCACAATCCGAACCACAATCCAATCCAAAATCCAGCGAAGAAGCAAATAAAGAAGCAAACAAGCTTGCAGACGAAGCCGAAAGACTAGAAAAAGAAGCTAATACAGAATTTACAAAAGCTCAAGACGAATATAATCAGGCTAATCAAGCTGCGACCGACGCCAACAATGTTGCCAGCACTGCACAATCTGAGTTAGAGGATGCTCAAAAAGAGAAAACTCTCGCAGAAGAAAATCAAACTAAAGCAAATAAAGAATTGCAAGAAAAGCAATTGCAGGCATCTAAAGCAAAAGACGAAGTAACAGCAAAAACTAAAATATTAGAAGCAGAAAAAAAATAAAGAAAAAGCTGCTTTAGACGCAAGGAAAGATGCTGCAAATGCACAAATAGAAGCCGAAGAACTTAATGCTTCTGCTCAAAGTGACGCTGCAAAGCATAAAGAGCTAGCAGATAAAGCAGATGAAGATTTAAAAGATAAGCAAAAAGCTCAAGAGAAAGAAAACGAAAATCTGCAACAAGCCAAGGATGCTCTAAGCAATGCAAAAAAGGAGCATCAAGAATTATTGCAAAAGGCCAATCAGTTAGATGTACTTAAACAAAATGCAGATAAGCTTGTTGAAGAAAACAATAACAATCAAAAGAAAATTACGGCCCAGATAGAAGCGCTTACAAATCCAAAATCTGCTAGCGAAAATGAGAATGTTAAAAATCTAGAAAAAGAAGCTCAAAAAGCGCAAGAAAAAGCAGATTCAGCAAAGGCTAATGCTGCTAAAAAAGATTCGGAAGTCAACTCTGCAAGCGACAATCTTACAAAAGCAGAAAATGAGCTTAAGTCAAAGAACAAAGACTTTTATGATTTAAAAAACGATGTAGAGGAAGCCAAACGCACAGCAAAACAAAAAAGTGACGAATACGATCTTACCGCAGATACAGAAGATTCAAACAAAAAAGTAGAAGAAAAGTCTGACTTCTACAAGTTCTTGCAATATGTGATTGATACCGAAAAAGCTAAGGAAAACGCAGGCAACGCTGACCTTATTGCAGACGCTGAGCGCGCTCAAAAAGTCCTTAAGGGCGAATCTTATACGGTTCCTGATAAGAACAAAACTGTTGGAAATGTCACACATACTACTCCAGGATACACAGTTTATGCTCCAACTTGGTACAACGACTTAGTAAAGCCTGGACTTGGCAGGGTTGGTAGCGCAGACTCGCTGCAAAATATGATTGAAGCATCAACATACTACGATGCTCTTAACAAGCTGCGCAAGGCAGACGATTCCTTGCCAGAAGTCGGCGTGCGCTTAACGCATATTGCAGAGAGCATTGTACACTCCTTCTACTCCGCCGCGTATATTGGTCATGCTGTATCTCATGAACCTAATAATGTAGCAGAAGATTTAAAAACACATGCATATAATCGATCTGCGGAAAATGTTGCGTGGAGCAACAAGTTAGACGGGCACGACAATACAAGAAATCCACAGAAGTTTGAGGACTGCAATGTAACAGACGAAGGTCATTTTTCTTGCAAAATCAACTCTGGCGACTCACACAACGCTCTAGACGGTTGGTACACAATAGAAAAAACCTTGTACGACAACACAATTAGCAGCGGCAAATGGGCGAATCATAAACTCGCAAATGGCGCTAAAGAAATACTGCAACAACATAGACATGATCTTGCAGATTTTACTCGCAATACAAAAACTATCTTATTTGAAAACGACAATGATGAATCGCTTACTAAGAAGTTTATAAACGCAGTTGGCCATTACACAAACTTTGCCGATAGGTCAAATACTGCTGCGGGCTTCGCCGAAGGCGACAACTCGTATGACAATAAAAACAAATACCAAGATATTGCCATGTGGCATGGTAGCAACGAATCGACGATTACAGTTAGCCAATATAAGGATTTGCTTGATGCTTATGTTAAAAAAGTTAATCCTAATAACAATAACTTGGAACCAGATAACGCAGAAAAGTTGAAGCAGCTTAATGCGGACGCAAACCTTGCAAATATGGCTATTTTTAACGCCAGATATAAGGTTTTGCAGAAAAAGCACGCCATGAGCGAACAGGATCGTGCCGCTATTAAAGGCCTCGAAGAAAAATTCGACGATGCTGTTAGCAAATTTGAGCAAGCTCAAGAAGAGTCTAAAAACGCAAATAAAACCAAAAGCATTCTGGAAAAATCTGCTGAGGCTGCGAAAAAGCTTTATGAAGAAGAAAAGCAGAAGGCAGATGCTAATGCTCAGCTTGACGAAAATGCTAGAGAAAACAAAAAGAAGCAACTTGAGCAAGAACTTAAAAAGTTGCAAGCAGCTTCGACTGATTTGAACAAAAATGCTGATAATGCTAAGAATACTGCAGAAGAAGCTCATAAAGCAGCAAATGCAAAACAGGCTACGATTGATGGCGATTTGAGTGATGCTGTTAATACTGCTCAAGGCAAGGTGGATGCTGCAAAGCAAGCGGTTCAAGCTGCAGAAGCCGACAAGAATAGGGAAAGTGAAGCGCTTGCGGCTGCTAACAAAAAGGCTGATGAGCTAGCTGATAAGATTGCTGAATTAGAGAAAACAGTCGAAGCGGAAACTAAAAAGATTGAACAAGCAAATAATAGAGTTTCTGATGCGCAAAAGGCTGTTAAAAGTGCTAATGATCAGCAAGAACGAGTAAACAACGAGCTTTCTGCTTTAAGTAAAAGAGCAGATGAGGCAAATAAAAAGGTTGTAGAAACTAAAGCTGATGTTTCCAAAAAGATTGAGGCTGTTAAGGCAGCTAAAAAGACCGTTGCAGATGCTAAGGCTAAGGTTGCCTCTGCTCAAGCCACTCTTAAAGCCGCAAAAGCTAAGGTTACAACAGCACAAAAGACTGTTAAGGCTGCTGAAGCTAAGTTTAACGAGATAATCAAGAAGCTGCCTAATGAAGCTACTCGGGAAACATACAGGGCCAAGTTCCTTGCTGCTACTGGGCGATTCCAGAATATGCAAACGGATTTGATGAGCTACACCACGCAGCTTGAAACGTTGACAACTACGTTGAACGATAACGCAGACGCGCTTAATAAGAACGTAAAAGACACAGTGGTTCCACCAGCTCCAGAGCCGTCAGTTCCAGTTCCAACGCCACCTGCGCCTGCGCCAGCACCAAGCGGAGATGCAATAGTGCCTGGTTCTAACTCTGGCTCTAACTCTGGCTCCAGCTCTAGCAACGACTCCAGCTCCAGTAGTGATGCTTCTAGTAGCAACTCCAACTACTACAACCAGTATCTTGCAGGATATGCAAACAACTTGTTCGGAAACGAGCAACTTGGCTTTAACGCTGTGATTCCAGCTGCACAATCGCAGAGTGCAAACGGAGCTAATGCTCAGAACGCTAATGGCGTTGCAGCGAATAATGTTGCAGGAGCTGCGCACGCTAACCGCATCGCAGCAGCGCTTGCAGCCGCTGGCGCTAAAGCTGCAGCCAAGGATCTTGCTAAAGCACAAGATGCTGCTAAGGATTCTGCTGCTAAGAACGAGTCTAAGCAGGATAATGCAAAGAACGATGCAAAGGATTCTGCAAAAAGCGAATCTAAGAGCGAATCTAAGAGCGAATCTAAGAACGCTCAAGCTTCTGGCGGCGCACAAAACGCAGCACAAAGCGCATCCAACAGCACTACGTTTAAGGTTGTTGCAGCTATAGCGGCTGTTGTTGCAGGAATCGCAGCAATCGGAGGCGGCACTTACTTTGCTCGCCATCGTCGTGCGTAATCAAAACTAAAGAAAACAAAAACCGCGGTTGACTGGTCTTATAGCAACTCGTCTGCCGCGGTTTTTGTATCTATCAACAACAAAACCCGTCAAATCGCTCGCGTGTTACAGCGCGCTATTCCTCGCGGCTATTAGTAGCCGCTCGGCTGATTTGGCATGTAAAGTCCACTGGACTTTACATTTGAGCCAAATCACGCTTTGACTGAGCTTGAAATGCATTATGCAATTTCAAGCTCAGTCAAAGCGCTTTGCAGCGCAGAAGCAGTGCTTCTGCCTTGAGCTGCTCAGCGCTCCAAATTGCCTTCTCGCGCTACGCTCTAAGCTCGAAGGCAGGTCGTCGCGCCCGCGCATTTTGTACCAAATTCGACCTAAATCACGTACAAAATCCGTCAAACAACTCCGCACTTTGTACCAAATTACGCCTAAATCACGTACAAAAAGCGGAACACAACTCCGCACTTTGTAGCTCAACACACCAATGAGGGCTACATTCTCGGGCGCGACGAATTAGAAACCCAAGCGCTCAAGCTTCTTAGGATCGCTCTGCCACCCCTTTGCAACCTTTACGTGCAAATCGAGCACAGCTTTAGCACCTGTAATACGATTCACTGCAGTACGCAAACGCTTCTTAACGCGCACAAGATGCTCCGCACCGCGCCCAATAATAATCGGCTTTTGCGAATCGCGCTCAACATACACCGACACAATCACATGCGTTTTGTTATCGTTATATTGCGCATAGTCCTCATCTTCTGGTCGCACAATGCTATCTACAACAACCGCCAGCGAATGTGGCAACTCGTCATCAAGCTCCTCAAGAAAAGCCCCGCGAATCAACTCCGCAATCATGCTAGAAGGACTCTCCTCGCTAAGCTGATCGTCTGGATACATCTTCGGACCTTCTGGAAGATTGTCAATCAAAACCTTCTTAACTTCGTCAACATTGTCTCGTTCTAGCGCGCTAACTGGCACAATATCTGTAAAATCAGCAAACTGTTGAATCTCAATCAAATGAGACACCAACTCATCTCGGCTTAGCGTATCAATTTTTGTTACGATTCCAATAAGCGGAACCTTCCACACCCAGTTTCCAGCCGCATCTTTTTTGGCAAAATCGGAGCGAAGTCGACTTAAAATCCTGCGGTCTCCTGGCCCAATCTCTTGATCTGCTGGAAGCAAGAAAGCAATTGCATCCACATCTGCAAGCGACTCGTCTACAATATCGTTCAAGCGCTGCCCCAGCAAAGTGCGCGGCCTGTGGATTCCTGGCGTATCAACTAACACCATTTGCGCATTTGGAGTTGTTAAGATTCCGCGAATCGCCTTGCGCGTTGTTTCTGGGCGAGAAGACGCGATTGCGATTTGCGTTCCAATTAGCGCGTTCATAAGCGTTGATTTTCCAACGTTTGGCCTGCCTACTACCGCAACAAATCCCGATTTATATCCGTTAAAATCAGGCACTTCTACACTCGCTTTTAGTGAAGGATCTAAATTAGCAAACATTTCGTCATTCATTTCATCGTCCATTTCGTCCATTTCGTCCATTTCGTCCATATCGTCGTTCATATCGTCATTCATATAATCAACATCTTTCATATCATTCATAATTCAACACTATTTATTTGCTATTAACTTGCGATAATTCGCTGTCTTTGCCGCTGTCTTTGCCACTATCTTTATCGCCATTCTTGCCATCATTCTTGCCATCAGTCTTTCTGATATTCTTACCACTGTCATCTTCTTCTTTAAGACCCTGAATATCTTTAAGGCCTTGAATATCTCGCTCAACAAGAATCGTGGAGACTTTCTTGCGCCGCCCAGCAGAATCAACCGCTGTCAACTTAAGGCCGCGAGTCACAGCACTAGACCCAACAATCGGCACATTTCCAAGCAACTTAGTAAGCAACCCAAACACAGTGTCTACATCGTCTTCGTCTATATGCACTTCAAAAATATCTTCCAAATCGGCAATCGGTGTGCGCGCAGGTATTTTCCACACGCCCTTACTCACTTCTTGCGGATCCGCGTGCTGAGTGCGGTCGTGCTCATCTTCTAGCTCGCCAACAATTTGCTCAATCGCGTCTTCAATAGTCACGAGCCCTGCAATTCCGCCATATTCGTCTACAACAACGGCAACGTGCTGGCGGATTCGTTGCATTTCGTGGAACAAATCATCCACTGGCTTTGATTCTGGAACAAGCATCGGGCTTCGACCAATCGTAGAAACCGCGCGCTCAGATGCCGCAGGATTAAACACAGTTGCGCGCACAGCATCCTTTAAATACGCGATTCCTTCCAAATCGTCAACCGACTCGCCAATTATAGGCACGCGAGAAAATCCAGATCTTGAGCATAATTTTAGGAAATTTTCCAGCGTTTCGTCGTTTTTAACGCAAATCATATCGGTTCGCGGAACCATTATTTCGCGCGTCAACGTGTCGGAAAGCGTAAGCACATTGCGCATCATCTCCGAAACTTCTTGGTCAAAATCGTTTGCCTCTACAAGCCTATCAATACTCGCTTTAGCTTGATCTAATTGAATATTCTCCAACTCTTCGTCGTCGGAAAGAGCAGCATTTTTCTTATGATTTTGGCTTTGACTTTGCGAATCTCCACGGCTTGCGATTTTTGCAAAAGGATTCATAAAAACAGCAATCGAAACTATTCTAGACAAGCGCATTAGCTTAAACACTGGCTGAGCCGCTCCCACGGACCTTGGCCGCACAAGAATAGAAACAATTGCAACAATCATTGCCACTATTAGTCCGATTAATAGCGTTAGCCAAAAAGACGCACCAAGAGTCGCCGCGATTGCAGCAAAAGCCACGCCGTCTAGCACATTACACACGATTCGAACAAACGCGCACGCTCCGCTCGTTGCGTATCTATCTGCTATAAGCCTCTTTGCTCTGCGGATTCTAGCAAGCTTCCTCAAGCGAACGACTTGACTTTCGTTATCGTTCGTTTGTTCTTCAATCATAAGATTATTAAGACTAGACCTTGTAACTCTTGGCACAGCCCCTTCCGCCGCCGCCATTGCAAGCGAAAGCCACACAAGCAAAACTGCGACTATTGCAATCGCACCCAAGCAAGCCCACATATGCGCAGGCAAATCGGGAATCGGCGGAATTGTAATGTTATTTAGCATGATTTTTCTCGTATTCTTCCAGCTCATTTACGGCACCTGCTGGCAAAGTGGCGTCGTAAAGCTCGCCAGATCTAGCTGCAAAGAACGTTAGCAAAAGCTGCCTTTGCAAGCCAAACATTTGCTTTTCTTCTTGAGGCGTAGTGTGATCGTAGCCAAGCAAATGCAACATTCCGTGAATCGTAAGCAATAGCATCTCTTCCATTGTGCTATGCCCTGCCGCTGCTGCCTGTTGAGCCGCCACCCACGGGCAAATCACAAGGTCTCCAAGCATTCCTTCGCTCACTTTGTCGTCACTTCCAGGAGTCAGCTCGTCCATTGGAAAGCTCATAACATCTGTAGGACCTTCTAAGTTCATCCATTTTTCGTGAAGACTAGCGATTGGCTCTGGGTCTACAAAAGTAATCGACAAATCGGATTGAACGCTTACTCGCATTTGTTGCAAAACCCACATTCCAAGGTCGGAGAATATTTTTGGGTCGATTTGCCAAACGGTTTCGTTCATCACTTCAACACTCATGATTACTTGATATTCCTCTCAAGATTTTGCGATTCAAGATTTTGCGATTTTTGCGATTGCGCGGTTGCTTGCGATTTTTGTGATTGCGCGGTTTCTTGCGACTTTCCACGCGCATCCCCAGCCTCGCGCTTTGCACCATTCTTCTCGCGCCTAAAATCAGCCTCGCGCTTTTCCCACGCTTCGTACGCTTCTACGATTCGCCCAACAAGCTCGGCTCTAACAACGTCTTGCGCATTTAAGTGAACAAACGCAATACTTTTAACGTCTTTTAGCACGTTCTCAATCGAAGCTAATCCAGATTTTGGAACCGCTAAATCGACTTGCGTTCTATCTCCCG
>QWCU01000074.1_pt1 | contig 10648 bp, 9 predicted proteins | sample 1972601 | NCBI WGS metagenome assembly QWCU01 (sample SAMN09866700, study PRJNA288562) | Human vaginal metagenome isolate pre2_vaginal, whole genome shotgun...
ACTTAACGTTTTGAATACTACTAAGTTACTAAAAATCAATGATATGTGCAACTTTTTATTTATGTTTATCAACTTAAATTAATTCCGCCAACGGGTTAAATATAGTAATAGAGAGAAGTATTGCCGATAGTTTTGAACTATTGAGTAGCCCATTGTTCATATTATTTGTATTTTTAATTCTTATCAATATGAAAATATACAATGAAAACAAATATGAAAAACTACAGACACACTTCAATAAACTCTCATTGAAGGAAGTGAAGATTTATAAAAAGAAATTCTTCTACAGTATGCTTATAAGCGTTATAATAATAGTCATAGAATTATTGTTTTTTTTATTATCCTCAAATCCGCAACTAAGCCCTTGAACGTCCTTATTGCGTGTACATGTCCTCTCATTACTGAATTAGCAGATAATTTGAACTTGAAGCACCCACTTGCGGCCTACAATATCCCCTTACCCCACAATGCGACTTGAGGCAATACGCTGTATCATACCCATAAGTTGTAGGCATTGTCTAAAATCAGTCTGGAATACATCTGCGTAAGCATTATTACAGGTATAGATATTCAGCACATACCGCCTTGATGTCTTGATCCTTAAAAACCTAGACTAACTCCACCGAGCAAATAGGTCTTGTCGGAGGAAGGTGCCACAATAGCTTGCACAAATAGCGGAATTGAAAATCGCTCTGTAATTTTTATATCCTTGCTTGCCTTGAGTGCAATATCTGCAACAGTAGCTCCATCTGCATTATACATACCTTTCCAAGGCGTAAAACCAATTGACGGAGTAAGAGTTACCTCATAAGGGCATTGAATATTGTATGAGGCATTGATGTAGGTTGAATAAGCACGGTTGCCCGATTGATTGTCATCTCCCCCTGCAAACATTGTTGACCAACTTAATGTAAGTGGGATTCGTTCGCTAATGGTATAGCTCAATGATGCTTCGAAATGGTGATCATGTTTGTAGTCACCATAGGGTGCGGCAATACCATTCCACCAATAGTCTAATAATGTTATACCAAACCGACCAATGGAATAGTTCAAAATCAAGTCAAACTCCTGTGCACCATCTGACTTAGTTAAACTTTGACTGCCCCATGCCGATAAGGATAGATTGCGGTAGGAAAGCGCCAAAGTAGGTTGTACTGAAAATCCTGAATTCTGATAGGCACCACGCCACACATAATCGCTTACCAGATCTATTTTCCCATTCACTTTGAAATCATGTGCTTGAAGTTTAGGCGACACAATAAGAGTGCTTAGCAGGAATACTGACAATATTTTTTTCATAAGATCCTTACTATTTGGTTATATTATTCAGTGCTACATTAAGCTTCAATACATTTACTTTCTCAGGTCCGAAGAGTCCAAAGAGAGAACCTTGTACTTGCTCATCGACAATCTTCTTGACATCCTCCTCACGCCATCCGCGAGCATGGGCCACACGTTTCACTTGTACGTATGCACATTCGGGCGTGATATCAGGATCGAGTCCAGAACCACTGGCTGTGACCATTTCGGCGGGGACTTCGCTACGCTTCAAGTAGGGGTGATGTACCAAGAATGTATCAATGTGTGCTTCGACTTCAGCTAGATACTCCTCATTCGTCACACCCTTGTTGCTTCCGCACGACGAGGTCGCATCATAGCTATCGCCCGCACACGATGGACGTCCCCAGAAGTATATGTCTTGGGTAAAGAGCTGTCCCACATTGGCAGCTCCAACAGTTTGTCCATTCAGCGTTATCGTTTCTGCATTTCCATCACCCGGAGAAGCGATACGTGCAAAGAGCCATAATACAAATATGTATCCTATACTAAGAACAAGGCAGAATGCGATTGTAATTCGTGCCGACTTGATTAAATTTTTCATTGTTATGATAGTTTTTAGAGATTAAAAGAAAAGACCTACTAGCAGATCGATGAGTTTGATGCCTACAAAGGGGGCGATGACTCCACCTAATCCATAGATAAGCAAGTTGCGACGGAGCAGGGCCGATGCACCTATAGGCTTATACTGTACTCCTCGCAAGGCCAATGGAATCAGGATAGGAATGATAATGGCATTGAAGATGACAGCAGATAGTATCGCACTCTCGGGGCTATGCAGTTGCATAATATTTAGAGCTTGTAACTGAGGAATGGACACCATAAACAAGGCCGGAACGATGGCAAAGTATTTGGCTACATCGTTGGCAATAGAGAAGGTGGTCAGAGTGCCGCGAGTCATGAGCAGCTGCTTACCGATCTCTACAATTTCTATCAGTTTGGTAGGATCGTTGTCGAGATCTACCATATTACCGGCTTCCTTGGCTGCCTGTGTACCGCTATTCATTGCCACACCCACATTGGCTTGTGCCAAGGCAGGAGCATCGTTGGTGCCATCGCCCATCATAGCCACCAGCTTGCCTGCTTGCTGTTCGCGCTTGATATACTCCATCTTATCCTCGGGTTTGGCTTCGGCAATGAAGTCGTCCACGCCGGCTTGCTCGGCAATATATTTGGCGGTGAGCGGATTATCGCCTGTCACCATCACCGTTTTCACTCCCATCTTGCGCAGACGGCTGAAACGCTCTTGAATGCCCGGTTTGATAATATCTTGCAATTCGATAACTCCGGCCACCTCTTTGTTGATGCTGACTACCAACGGAGTGCCACCATTGCTGGTTATCTGATCAATGCGCACCTCAATCTCCGTGGGGAAGGTATTGCCTGCCGCCTCTACGATGTGACGGATAGCTTGATAAGCGCCTTTACGGATTTCGGTACCGTCTTGCAGGTCGATGCCCGAGCATTTGGTTTCGGCCGAGAACTTGATCATGTGTGAACCCTCTATGCAGAGCTGCCGCATGTGGGCTCCTTGTTGGCGGCCCAAGTCGATGATTGATTTTCCTTCAGGGGTATCATCGGACACGGACGAGAGCAGACAGGCTGATACAAAACGTTGCGGATCCATACCTTTCACCAGATAAAACCCAGTAGCTTTGCGGTTGCCGATGGTGATGGTTCCTGTCTTGTCGAGCAAGAGGGTATCGACATCGCCAGCCGTTTCCACTGCCTTACCGCTCTTGGTGATGACATTGGCACGCAAGGCACGGTTCATACCAGCAATGCCTATGGCTGAGAGCAGCCCTCCGATGGTAGTGGGAATGAGGCAGACGAAGAGCGAGAGGAAAGCTGCGATGCTAATGGTAGCGCCCGAATAGTCGGCCATAGGCTTTAAGGTGATGCACACGATGATGAACACCAAGGTAAAGGCGGATAGGAGGATGGTCAGCGCTATCTCATTGGGAGTCTTCTGACGCGAGGCCCCTTCGACCAAGGCAATCATCTTGTCGAGGAAACTCTCACCCGGACTGGTGGTGACGCGGGCTACGATGTGGTCGGACAGCACCTTCGTTCCACCTGTTACGGAACTCTTATCACCACCTGCCTCACGAATTACGGGGGCTGATTCACCGGTGATGGCACTCTCGTCGATGGATGCCAAACCTTCGATAATCTCACCATCGGCTGGAATCACATCGCCAGCCTCGCAAGTGAACAGATCGCCTTTACGGAGCATCGAACTACTTACATGCTTTACCTTACCATCTATCAATTGCTTGGCTGGTGTCTCTTCTCGCGTCTTACGCAGGCTATCGGCTTGGGCCTTGCCGCGAGCCTCGGCAATGGCTTCGGCAAAGTTTGCAAACAGCAAGGTGACCAGTAGAATAATGAAAACCAACAAATTGTAGGTAAACGAGTCTTGAGCAGGACTAAAAAGCGAATAGCCGGTGACTAACATCATGAATACTGTGCATACCTCTACGGTGAACATTACCGGATTCTTGATCATCAAGCGAGGATTGAGCTTTACAAAAGATTGCTTGATACTTTCTTTGACTTGGTCTCTCTGAAACAGAGAGGCTGATTTATTATCTTTCATACTTCTTGTTATTGCTAAATGATTAGAGACTAAAATGTTCGGCGATTGTACTCAGTGCTTGTGCAGGGAAGAACGACAAGGCGGCTATGATGAGGATCACGGCAAAGGTCATCACACCGAAGGTAGCGGTATCGGTGCGCAGCGTGCCTGCACTCTCAGGCACATAACGCTTCTCGGCCAACAAACCTGCTATGGCTACTTGTCCGATGATGGGGACGAAACGGCCTAATATCAACACCAATCCACAAGAGAAGTTCCAAAACCAAGTATTATCTCCCAAACCCTCAAAACCAGAACCATTGTTGGCTGCCGAAGAGGTATATTCATAGAGTATCTCACCCAGTCCATGATAGCCAGGATTGTTGAGCCATCCGCCTTCACTCGCTACAAAGTCGGGGGCATAGACAAAGAGATAGGCAGCCAAAGCTGTTCCCACCAAGATAATAAAGGGATGAAGCAGGGCTACGATAGAGGCAATCTTCATCTCACGCGCTTCTACCTTATGCCCTAAGAACTCAGGCGTACGACCCACCATCAATCCGCTGATGAATACAGCCATGATGATGAATGTGAAGTAATTCATCCAGCCTACACCCACGCCTCCAAACCAAGTGTTAATCTGCATATTTAGCATCTCCATCATACCAGAAAGTGGCATGGTAGAGTCGTGCATACCATTGACTGAACCGTTGGAAGTGACAGTGGTCACTACGCTCCACAAACCGGTAGCAGCTGAACCAAAGCGCACTTCCTTGCCTTCCATGGAGCCTCCGTTTTGGGCGATGCCCATAGCATCAATACGCGGGTTGCCACCCATCTCCTGGCTAACATTGATGCCCACACCCATTAAGAAACCCACCAGCATCATACCATAAATCACAGAACCCAAACGCTTACGTTTCAGATAGAAACCAAAAGCGAAAGCCATGGCCATGGGGATAAGCAGGATGGAGATGCACTCTACCATATTGGTCAGGTAAGTGGGGTTCTCAAGGGGATGAGAGGAGTTCACACCAAAGTAGCCACCACCATTGGTACCCAGTTGCTTGATGGGAATAATAGCGGCCGCAGGACCTTGTGAAATCTGCTGAACGGTTCCTTCCAAGGTAGTGACTTCCATCTTGCCATCGAAACCCATAGGTACACCTTCTACAATGAGGATGAAACCTACGATAAGGGAGAGTGGTAGAAGGATGCGGGTGACACTCAGCACTAGGTAGTTCCAGAAGTTGCCAATAGTCTGGGTAGTCTTGGCCGCCAATGCTTTCATGATGCCCGCCATAGCTGCCATACCACAAGCAGCGGTGATAAACTGGAAGAGCATGATGACGAAGAGCTGAGTGAAATAGGTCAAGCCACTCTCGCCGCTATAGTGCTGTAGGTTGCAGTTGACCATGAAACTGATGCAGGTGTTGAACGCCTGATGGGCAGTCTGTCCTAAGTTGCCGTCAGGATTGAGCGGCAGGCTACCTTGAAGTACCAGCAGCACCATGCCCCATACAAACCAGAAGAGGTTCACCGTGAGCAAGGCACGAAGAAACTGTTTCCAGTTCATTTCTTCCCCAGGATTGATTCCACTCAAGCGGAATATCATCCGTTCTACGGGACGCAAGAAGTCGAGCCACGTTTTCTCTCCTTTATAAACTCTCGCTATGTATTTACCCAAGGGATAGCTGAGCCCCACCATGAGTACGATTTGCGCCGCAACGCCTACTAATTCTGTATTCATACCTAAATTGTTTTTTAGTTTAGAACCTTTCCGGCTTCAGAAGTACATACATCATATAGCCGAACAGGAGGATGCTTACGATAAATAAAGCTGTGTACATCATTTTTTGAGTTTTTTAGATTTTCTCGAACCAGTCGATACATTTGTTGAACATCACAAAGCAGCCGATGCCACTGAGCATACAGACTGCAAAACCTACTGAAAATAATTCCGTCATTTCATACTTTTTTAGAGTTAAACTTCTGTTATAAAATTCTACTTCTCTATGGGCAATGCACATGCCAGATGAGACAGACACTCCGTAAGGAGCTCATAACCAACGAGAAATAATTTTATCTCTCGAAATTGAGTTATTTTATCCTTCCCAAAATGGAAAGGTGTATTTTCGGAATAATAAGACCTGTCTGAAGTGGACTTTCAACTATCTGAGACAATCATTTTTTCATTTTGAAAAACGACCCTTCCAAAATGGAAGGGTATAAGCCGGGAAAAGAAAGAAATATACTCAAATATAACACATTACGATGCTGGCATATAATTTGCACGACTTATTAACAATAGTAAAAAGGAATAAACTTCATGAATAAAACAGATACGCATAGTGCCGAATACTTTCTGCAACTCATCAAACGCCAGCGCAGGGGGAAGTTCAAGATCTACATCGGAATGATTGCCGGTGTGGGCAAGAGCTATCGGATGCTGTGCGATGCGCACGAAATGCAGCAGCAGGGAGTGGATGTGCAGATTGGTTATATCGAAACACATGGCCGACCGGGAACGAAGGCTCTAATCGACGGACTGACTGTCATCCCCCGCAAACAGGTTTACTATAAAGGCAAGCTGGTAGAGGAGATGGATGTGGATGCCATCGTGGCCAGACATCCTGAAGTTGTTATAGTAGATGAACTGGCTCACTCCAACATCGATGGAAGTCGAAACGCCAAACGCTGGCAAGATGTGATGAATCTGCTGGATGCAGGTATCAACGTCATCAGTGCGGTCAATATCCAGCACATCGAAAGCCTGAACGAAGAGGTGCACCATATCGTTGGTATTGATGTAGGGGAGCGCATCCCCGACACCGTGTTGCGCGAAGCGGATGAAGTGGTCAATATCGATCTTACCGCCGAGGAACTTCTTGACCGCCTGAAAGCCGGAAAAATATACCGGAAGGAAAATATCCAGCAGGCCTTGGACCACTTCTTCCAAACCGACCATATCCTCCGTCTGCGTGAACTGGCGCTGAAAGAGGTGGCTTTTCGAGTGGAAAAGAAGGTGCTGAGTGAGTCTAGTGCTGAGACTCAACAATCGCCTACCAAACGGGGGCCTCTCTTGGCTTGTATCAGCAGCCATCCCACCTCACCACGACATATCATCCGACGGGTATCGAGGTTGGCCGAACAATACGACTGTAGTTTTCTAGTGCTCTATGTACAAACTCCACATGAAAATACAGATAATATTCCTTTAGCTGACCAACGTCACCTGTTGGATCATTTCAAGCTAGTGGCAGAGTTGGGTGGAAAGGTGGTGGAGCGCACTTCGCCTCATGTGCTGGAAGCCATCATCGATTTATGTCATGAGCAACCTATCTCCACCGTCTGCTTGGGACAGCCTGCTTTCCGAATGCCCAGAATTTTATGGGATATCAAAAAATATCGCACGTTTTTGGACGCTCTGAAGCAACTGAATACTGATTTAATCATATTATCCTGAAAAACAGGGAGCATTAATAGAAGAATAAGCGTGCTTTTGTAGGTACAAAATGAAAGAAGAATATAATTTATGAATCAAAATAAGAAAGTATTGATAGTAGATGATGAACCGAGCCTGCGTAAACTAATGGCACGTCTCATCTCGCTCGAAGGATATACGGTAGTCGAGGCTGACTCATTGACTACTGGTAAGAAGATGTTGCAGAAGGAGGCGCCTGATGTAGTGCTGCTCGACGTATTCCTGCCCGATGGCAATGGGGTGGAAGTAGTGTCCGAATGGAATAAACTGCTACCCGAGGGGAAAATTATCCTCTTGACCGCCCATGGAAACATCCAGGGCGGAGTAAGTGCCATCAAAAATGGGGCTTACGATTACTTAGTGAAAGGAGATGACAACATTCGCATCATCCCGATGATTGGCCGTGCGTGCGAGGAAATCGGACTGCGCCGCAAGGTGACTCAATTGGAAAAAATCATCGACAAGGAGTATTCGTTCGACACCATCATCGGGAAGTCCAAACCCTTATTGGGGGCTATTGATATGGCTCGCAAAGTAGCTCCTACCGATACGACCATCTTACTTACGGGGGAAACCGGTACGGGTAAGGAAGTCTTTGCAGGGGCTATACATCAACTGAGTAACCGTCGTGGTGGCTCTTTTGTGGCCGTCAACTGCGGTGCGTTAAGCCCGGAACTGCTCGAAAGCGAGCTCTTTGGTTACAAGGCTGGCGCCTTTACGGGGGCTACAAAGGACAAACGAGGCTTGTTTGACCAAGCCAAAAATGGTACACTCTTTCTCGATGAAATTGGCGAAATGCCCCTATCGCTACAGGTGAAGATGCTGCGTGTGCTAGAAACAGGCGATTACATCCCAGTGGGCGATACGGTAAGCCACCATGCCGATGTGCGTGTGATTGCCGCTACCAACCGTCATCTAAAAGAAGAAATTGCGCAGGGCAACTTCCGCGAAGATTTATACTACCGCCTCTCTATCTTTTCCATCGACTTACCTCCTCTTAGAGAGCGTGGTGAAGATATCCGTCTATTGGCAGAAAACTTCATGCAGGCTTTTGCCCATAAGCAAAACAAGCCGATTGATGGCATGGATGATTCTTTCATCGCATTGATTAGACGATATCCGTGGAAAGGAAATATCCGCGAACTTCGCAATGTGATGGAACGGAGCGTGATTCTTGCCTCAGGAGACAAGCTGACGGCTCAAGATCTTCCCTTGGAGGTGCAATGGAATGAAGGTGAAAGTGGAAGTGGATTGGAATTAGCCACAATCGAAAGACATCACATCATCAAAATGTTAGCTTATACAGGGGGCAACAAGACAGAGGCGGCTCGACTGATGAAGATTGGGCTGACTACTCTCTATCGGAAAATCGAAGACTATGGTCTCAAATAAATCTGAGCGAATATGAAAATCAAGACCAAAATATCCTCTCTCTTTGGTTTGCTGCTGGGCACCATTCTGTTGATGGGTGCCTTTGCTTGCATCACTGTGTATCAGCAGAAAGTGAGCACGGAGCGTATTCTCAAGGACAACTATCACTCGGTGACTTATGCGCAGCAGATGCTGAGTGCCACCAATATCTATTATACAGATAGTGTCAACTCGCTCAAGAACTTTCGAGAAAATCTGGCTCTGCAGAAAAAGAATGTCACGGAGCAAGAAGAACGGATGATGACCGAACGACTCGAATCTCGTTTTAATGCTTTTTTGGCGCAACCTACCACTACCAACATGCTGCAACTACACGAAGCTATCAACACCATTATTCGTCTCAATACAAATGCTATTTATTACAAATCGGAACAGGCCTCAGATAGTGCTAAAACCGCCTTGTTATGGACCATATTGATGGCATTGCTTTGTGCTGGTGTAGCAACATTCATGCAGATTCATTTTCCCAAATCATTATCTTCGCCTATCCAAAAGTTAATAGAAGGCATCACCGAAATTGCCAATGGCCATTATGGCAAGAGATTGGAGTTTGCCGAAGACGCTGAGTTTGCTCCTGTAGCTACTTCCTTCAATCACATGACCGAGCAGCTGGCACTCTATGAAGAGAGCAACATGGCTCGTATTATTGCCGCCAAGCAGTATCTGGAGACCGTGGTACGTGCCATCAATAAGCCAATTTTGGGCTTGAACCAACAGCAAGAGATACTTTTTGCCAATACGGCTCTAAGTAATCTGATCAATCTGCCTGAAGATAAGTTAGTAGGTCAGTCCGCTTTGGCTCTCTCCGTAAACAATGATTTATTGCGCAGGTTGGTGAAAGGAATGCCTGAAAATGGAGGCTCTGAAAAGGAACCTCTCAAGATTTATGCGGATAACAAGGAGAGCTATTTTGAGGTACATTATCTGAAGTTGGCCGACGAATATGGCACCGTGGTGATGCTCAACGATGTGACGAAGTTCAAGGAACTCGACAATGCCAAGACCAACTTCATCTCTGTGATTTCCCATGAATTGAAGACTCCTATATCAGCCATTCTGATGAGTCTGCAATTGCTCGAAGACAAACGCATAGGCACGCTGAGCGACGAGCAGCAGGAACTTGCCAAAAGCATAGGTGACAACAGTGACCGTCTGCTCAAAATCACTGGTGAACTGCTCAAAATGACTCAAGTAGAGAGTGGCTCCTTGCAACTTAGCCCCAAGGTGACCAAACCTATTGAGCTTATTGAATATGCTATCAAGGCTACCCATGTGCTGGCCGAGCGATTCGAATGCAATATTGAAGTAGAATATCCTACCGAGAAGATGCCCAAACTTTTTGTGGATTCAGAGAAGATTGCTTGGGTAATCACAAATCTGCTCGGCAATGCCATTCACTATTCACCACAACATAGGCGTATCATAATCGGTGCCCGCCAAACAGAGAATCGCATTGAAATCTATGTACGTGACTTTGGAAAAGGTATTGACCCTCGTTACCATGACACGATCTTCGAACGTTATTTTCGTGTACCAGGCACCAAGGTGCAAGGATCTGGCTTGGGATTGGCCATCTCGAAAGATTTTGTGGAAGCGCATGGAGGAAACATTCGAGTGGAGAGCGAAATCGGAAAGGGAAGTTGCTTTATTGTAACTTTAGATTCGATGTAAGCAAGAAAATTTATCTATCTTCGGATATTTCACCTTATTTTTGACAGCGTAGAGTCAACCAGCAAGTGCAAAATTACAATACTCGTTTGAAGAATTCTTGCTTTGGAGTAGAAAAGTTTAATTTTTCTCTCGGTCTTTCGTTCAAT